>ERZ808262.2-NODE-2-length-258914-cov-9.067183_pt1 | contig 258914 bp, 216 predicted proteins | sample MGYA00520895_ERZ808262 | MGnify/ENA primary metagenome ERZ808262 (study PRJEB31516, sample SAMN03275588) | gut metagenome | biome: mammalia-associated habitat; material: feces | host: Papio cynocephalus | place: Kenya | collected 2012-08-02 ...
AGATAGGCGCAGCCGCTTTTATCGGCATACTGGGCGGCCTCAGGCCGCCTTTTTCTGTGGCTTATTTCTTAATTTTTTCTTGCACTTTATCTTCAATGCTTGTATAATTTATTTCGTTGTATGCTCCTTTGGGCTACAACCGCTAAGAAATGGTCTTAAATCCCTTTGGGGTACCATCATTGCGAGTCTTAGTTAAATGGCCGATCAGGCCAAGAAAGAAAGGAGGAAAAGACTCATGTACGCTATCATTTTAACCGGCGGCAAGCAGGTCAAAGCGGAAGTCGGACAGGTCATCTACACCGAGAAACTCGATGGGGAAAAGGATGGCAAGGTGACTTTCGATAAGGTCCTGTATGTCGAAGGCGACAAGACTCTTGTCGGACAGCCCTTCGTTAACAATGCTACTGTCTCTGCTACCATTGTCAAGCAAGGCAAGGAAAAGAAGATCCATGTCCTTCGCTACAAAGCCAAGAGTAATCTCCGTGTCCATCACGGACATCGTCAGCCTTACACTGCCTTAAAGATTGAATCTATCGACGTTAAGTAAGGATGATTTCGGTACGTGTCATTACCCGAAAGGGTAAAATCATCAGGGTTTCGCTCTCCGGTCATGGCGGAGGAGAATACGGGAAGGATCTTGTCTGTGCTGGCGCGTCTGCCTGTTTCGTCGGGGCTTTAAATGCCCTGAAGAACAAAGATGGGTTTACCTGCAAGGTTTCTTCCGGTGATTCCTCTGTCTGTGCCATTGCCGATGTGAGCGAATATGACGAGGTTGTGTTGGAGACCCTCGTCACACAGCTTAAGACGATTAGCGAAAGCTATCCGAAGAATCTGTGCCTGACCCTCTCCCGGAAAGAAGGATGAAATGAAAAAGAATTACACTCTTGACCTTCAGCTCTTCGCATCCCATAAAGGTGTCACTTCCACTAAGAACGGCCGTGATTCCAATGCCCAGCGCCTTGGAGCCAAGCTCTTCGACGGACAGTTCGCCCATACCGGTGCGATCATTTACCGTCAGCGCGGAACCAAGATCCATGCCGGTAAAAATGTGAAGCGGGCTGGCGATGACTCTCTCTTCGCCAGGGCTGATGGCTATGTCAAGTATGAGCGCTTTGACCGGCGCCGTACGAAGGTTTCTGTCTATCCGACGAAACCGGAAGCCGTTAAGTAGAAAGTTGGATTCGTCAAGGCTTCGGACAGTTCCGGAGCCTTTTCTTTCTTCTTCGGAGGTGTTTTTTATGAACGATAAAGTCAAAATCACTCTTGTCTCCGGAAAAGGCGGGGACGGTGCCATTGCCTTCCGCCATGAGAAATGCGTGGAAAACGGCGGGCCTTACGGCGGGAACGGAGGAAGAGGAGGGTCGATTTCCTTTGTTGCCGACAACGGAATCGATACCCTTAGTGCCTACCGCTTTGGCAAGAAGTTCGTGGCCGAGGACGGCGGGAACGGGAAAAGCAAACTGCAGTACGGCAAGGACGGAAAGGATATTCTTCTCCATGTTCCCTGCGGCACGGTTATCGAGGATGAGAAAGGCAATAGGCTTGCCGACCTTATTCAGCATGGCCAAAGCTATCTCGCCCTAGAAGGGGGACGGGGAGGACGCGGAAACGCCAGGTTCAAGTCCCCAAGACGGCGGACTCCGAATATTGCCGAAAACGGAAGGCCAGGAAAGACGAAAGTCTTCTATCTTGAGCTTAAGAGGCTTGCCGATGTCGGACTTGTCGGATACCCCAACGTCGGAAAATCGACTTTCCTCTCTGCGGTGACCCGTGCCAATGCGGAAGTCGGGAATTATGCCTTCACGACCATTGAGCCGCAGCTAGGGGTATGCTTCCTTGATGTGGACCACTCTTTTGTGATTGCGGATTTGCCTGGCCTAATCCAGGGGGCGAGTCAGGGAAGAGGGCTTGGATTCACCTTTTTACGTCACATCGAACGGTGCCGGGTCCTTCTCCACAGGGTAGACTTGACGAGTGAAGAGGATCCTTATCAGGATTTTTTGGCTATCAATAAGGAATTGGAGACGTATTCTCCTAAGCTGAGGAAGCGGAAGAGGGTTGTCGCCCTGAACAAATCCGATGAAGACATTGACCCTGACCGTATCGAAGAATTCAAAAAGAAAATCGGCCCTGACTATGAGGTTTTCCTTATTTCCGCCAAGGAAAAGAAGGGGCTTCTCCCTCTTTTGAAGCGTCTTTATCAGCTTGTCCATGAAGCGAAGAAGGCCGAAGAAAAGGCCAAAAACGATGACAGGCAAGAAGAAGGGGAGAAGGTCTATTCCGCCAAAGAAGACGATAAAGGGAAGATTCCTGTCTACCAGGTTGTCAAGCGGAGCGACGGCGTTTTCGAAATCGTCGGAGACCGGGTTATCAAGACTAAACGGCTCATCAATCTGAAGACCGACGAGGGTGTCGACCGTCTTCTTGAGTATCTTGAACGGATAGGAATAGAGGAAAAGCTTTCCGATGCGGGCGCCAAAGACGGTGACACGGTCGTCCTTGACGGATTCGAATTCGATTATTTCCGTTAGACATTGTTTTTTTCACCCTCTTCTGTCCCATACTATAATAGAAGTATGTATTATTATCTCCACGGCAGGATCAGCCAGCATCTAAAGGATGCCATCGTCGTTGATGTCTCCGGGGTAGGGTATGACGTTCTTGTCTCTCACCCGGACGATTTTCCTATAGGCGAAATCCTCTTTGTCTATGTCTGCTACATCCATAATGAGAGGGAGGAGTACTTTGTCGGCTTTAAGACGAGGGAAGAAAAGGAATTCTTCCTCCAGCTCACCTCTGTGCGTGGTATCGGTCCGAAGACCGCTCTTTCCGCCCTCTCTTCCTCTTCTGTCGGGCGTCTTGTCCAGGCCATCGACCAGGAGGAGAGGAGTTACCTTAGGCGTCTTCCCGGAATCGGGAAGAAGAGGGCATCGCAGATTGTTCTTGACCTGAAAGGGAAGCTTTCCCTGATCGGAGGTAGGAGCACATCGACCCTCAACGTCAACAGGGATAAGGCCAAGGATGCCCTTAAGGAGACCTACGGCTTTAAGGAGGCCGAGCTTAAGCGCGTCTTTGCCGAGATTACCGAACCTAATCTTTCTGTCAACGACTACCTCCGGCTTGCCCTGAAGAAGCTAAGCACCCACTAAGATGAATAAGGAAAGTGATCTTGTAGCCAAGGAAATCAAGGACGGGAACGATGATCTTGATTTGTCCCTGCGCCCGAGTAGGCTGAAAGACTATATCGGGCAGGAAGAAATCAAGAAGGAACTCTCGATCAGCATCCTTGCGGCGAAGAAACGGAACGAAAGTCTCGACCATATTCTTTTTTTCGGTCCGCCGGGATTAGGGAAGACGACGTTAAGCAATGTCGTCAGCCATGAAAGGGGAGTGAATATCCGCCAGACAAACGGTTCTTCGTTGGTCAGAACAGGGGATCTAGCCTCCATTCTTTCTTCCCTTGAGCCGGGGGATGTCCTTTTCATTGACGAAATCCATCGTAGGCCGATTCAGGTCCAGGAAGTCCTGTATTCCGCCAGGGAGGATTTTTCCCTTTCCTTGATTGTCGGAAAAGGGGCAGACGCACAGACTCTTACCTTGCCTCTTGTCCCTTTCACCCTCATCGGGGCGACGACGGATGCCGGGTCTCTCTCCGCACCTCTCCGCGACCGGTTCGGAATCCTTCTTCAGCTTCGCTATTATTCTCCCGAGGAACTAAGGGATATCATCAGGCGGACAAGCAAGGCCCTTAATTTTCCTATCACGTTAGAGGCCGCCTATCAGCTTGCCCTGCGGGGACGGGGTACGCCGCGAATCGCAAACCGGCTTTTCCGCCGGGTCCGCGATTATGCCACCTATCAGGGGAAAAGCGTTATTGACAGGGAAAGCACCAGGGCCGCCACTTCCTTCCTTGGCATTGATGACTTAGGCCTTGACGATACCGACCGGAAGATTCTCGAATGTCTGATTTACCGTTACGAGGGAAAGCCGGCGGGGCTCAATGCCATCGCCTCGGCAATCGGGGAAAATGTCGAAAATGTCTCTGAGGTCTATGAGCCTTACTTAGTCCAGATCGGACTTATCAACCGGACACCGAAAGGCAGAGTGGCAACGGAGAAAGCCTATCGGCATCTTCATCTCTCCTATCCGGACGCAAGGCCGCTATAAAATGCTCTTTCTTCCGCTTCTTTCCTTGAATTGATTTCCTTTTTTTGCTAAATTATACTTTGTCTATATTGTGTGTAATCATTTTTCCGTAGGAGGACATTGTCATGCGACGCTTCATAGCTTATGTCGTCAGGAGGCTGACCGTCATCGGAGCCTTGATTTTCAATACGCAGGCCGTCTTTTCTTCGGACAGCAATATCCGTTCGGATGCGAGGGAATATGCCCCTTCGACGACCCTTGTCTACTCGCTCACCAACCGTAATGCCGAAGACTACGACTTGGAGAAGCACCCCGATAGGAAGAACGACGGGGTGAAGAACCTTGAGGATATCGACATCGAAGCCGAAGTCAGGGAACGTCTTGACACTGCCGGGGTAAGAAACGCGGACGTAAAAATCGTCCACGGGGACGAAAACGGAAAGGGTAACCAGCTCCGGATTACGATATCCCCTCTTAACACCCAGGAACTGAACAACGTCAAGGAAATCGTCTCGGTGACCGGCACGCTTTCGGTTGGAACGATTGGCGACGAAACCGTCAGGTATGAGGCAAATAGCGAATTCTTCAATACGGAAAAAGAGGTTGCCGCCATCAGCTACAACGGAACGAATCCTTATCCTACCCTCCACATAAAGAAGGCCGACTACGATACCCTGAAGACGAAGGCGAAAGAGGCCTACGACAATAACAATAAGACAAGCAGCGATTCAAGCTCTACGGATACCGCTAATGCACGGAAATTCTATGCCGACAGCTCGGATGACAGCGACTCTTCCTCTTCTTCCTCTTCTTCCACTTCTTCTTCCGACGAAAGCGAGACGACTGTCTATCTTTGGTCGGACAAACAGAAGGAAGACACTTATGATAAGGCTTTCGGAAAAGGAAAGGCCGAGCATGTCGATGAACAGGTGAAGGCGAAGGTCATCGCCAAACTGGATTTATCGAATTACGACGAAGAAAACGAAGCCCTTCCAATCACCTCGACTATCTCGGGCGAGAGTTTCACGATTTCTTCCGCCCGTGCCTTTGTCAATAGGCTCAATGCCGAAGACTACGGATTTGAAATCGAATCCCTTTACGACGAGCCTGCAGTCCCTGCCAGGTTCGGTTCCTCTGCCTTAAAGCAGACCTACATCGTGGCCATTGTCGCTATCGGCGTCCTATCTCTGATTAGGATTGCCCTTTATGGTTTTGCCGGTCTTTCCGGTGCCCTCAATAGGAGGCTGTCCCTTCTTGTCACCGTCACTCTGTTCTCCTACCTCGGATTTGAGTTCTCCATCGCCGCTTTATCCGCACTGATGGTTTTGATTGCCCTATCCTCGCTGATTTCCATCAATTACTTCCGCCTTGTCAAAGAAGGCAGGAAGAAAGGCTACGACAGGAACAAGGCGAACAAGGAAGGCTATCATAGAAGCTTCTTCAATGCCTTAGACGTCTCTTTGACACTACTTATCGGCTCGCTGTTTTCCTTCCTTATTTCCGCCGGTGCCTATAAGACCTTCTTCGGTGTTCTGATGATCGGCGCCATCTTTACTTTCCTTATTACCAACTATCTCAACAAATGGATGGTTTACTGGCTTTTGAAGGGCCGGAGAGAGAATAGCTCGGCTCCTTACTTCGGATTCTCCTTTAAAGGAAAGGAAAAGCATGCCAAAGAGGAAAAAGCGGTTTCCGCAAAAGGCCGGAAGGTTTCACTAATCCTTCTTCCCCTTCTTATGGCTTTGGTCCTTGGAATCGGTCTGCCTCTTGGCTATCTCAGGAATTCCCGGAGCAGCGGATTCTTCAATAATTCCGGCGATTTCACTTCTTCCTATATTCTCAACATCGAATTCCGGGACGATGACAGGCAGTATTCCAACCTCTCTTCCACCCGGAACTATCTGGAATACCTCCGTAAAGCCGGAGAAGTCGGTAACGAAGAAGGAAACGAAGGCGTCGGCACTTACGTAGCTAAGGAAGCTAGCGTCGGTGAAGTCTCTAAGGAAGAAAACACTTTCTACTATTATCCCGATACCGCCTATGTCGCCGTCGAAAAGAAGACGGACGGGGAAGGACAGATTTATTACAGGCATTACTTTACCGTTCAGACCGACAAGGATCTTTCCACGGTCAAAGACCAGATCGGAACGACAGCCTTAAACGTCCTGGAAAACGTCAGGGGTTTGCATAATAGCGGCATCCTTGTCACCCTTGATGACAATACGCCGGTCAATCCGACTTCCTTCAGCCATTATGTCGATGGAAGCCTAAGCGTCCTCTCTTCGGTTGCCACTCCGACGAATGTTACCCACAACACCAATTCCCTCTTCCTTCTCGCTTTCCTCGTCTCGGTCTTTTCCTTTATCTATGTCTTCGCCCGCTTCGGTATCTCCATCGGTCTTACCCAACTTGCTTCCGGAACGATGATGGCCGGATTTGCCATCGGACTTCTTGCCTTGGTCCGTATCCCCTTCTCCTCTTATACTGGGTTTGGCGTTTTGGTCAGCATCCTTCTTCTTAATAGGAGGGACATTATCCTTCTTGCCCCTTGTAAGCAAAAGCTTAAGGAGCTTGGAATAAAACGGACGGCGAGTAAAGAGCAGCGTAGGGAGATTGTCAAAGAGGCTGCCCGCCGCTCGCTCCATGTCGTTTACCCTCTCTACTCCGTCGTCCTTGCCCTATCCGTCTCCTTCTTCTTCAGGAACAAGGAACTTGTCGGACTTGGCAGGGCGAGGATGGTCTTCTCCCTTCTTGCCTGTGTTCTTCTCTATGCCTTCTCCGGCCCTCTCTATCATTTCCTTTCCTCGACCATTAGTTTCAAGAAGCTTTCCGAGAAATGGGAGAAGCGCCGGGAAAAGAAGGAAGGCAAGGCAAAGCTGAGCAAGGAAGGCATCCGCTATGTCGAGCCTGACAGGCCGCATGAGACGATTGTCATCGGTCTGAACGAATTCCGGAACAGGAAATAAAATGGACTTCCTATCTGTTCTTCTTGAACATTATCATAGGACAGAGAAAGACCTTGAGGCACGCCATGCTTCGGGGTCTTTTGCTTCCCTAAGCCGGCCCGATGGCTTTTCTGGCTTTTCCGCGGTTATCGGCCGCCTTGAAAAGGCTGCGTCGGACAAGGAAAAATGTGTCATTTACGGCGACTATGATACCGATGGGCTGACTTCTACCGCCATCAGGAAAAGGACCCTGGATGAAAGGAAGGTGCCCTGCGGTTTCTTTATTCCTTCCCGTTACCACGAAGGCTATGGGCTTAACGAGGCGCGGGTAAGACAGTTCAAGGAAAAAGGGTATTCGTTGATTATCTGTGTCGATAACGGAAGGACGGCCTTTTCCTCGATTGATTTAGCCCTTTCCCTAGGCAGGGAGGTTATCGTCATCGACCATCACCAAAAGAAGGACAACCTTCCTTCCACCCCTTACCTTTTCTCTCAGATCACCGATGCCTTTGTCCCTTATAACTGTTCTGCGGCGTCTCTCGCCCTTTTTGTCTCCTCTGCCCTTCTTAACCGGTTTGACCCTTATTTTGTGACATTGGCCGGGATTGCCGTCTTTTCGGATGTGAGGCCTCTTATCGGAAACAACCTTTTCTTTGCCCAAAGGAGGTTAAGCAATAGGAATAAGTACCGCTATCCGAACCTTTTCACCTTATTAGGAAATCCTGGCGAGGTCGGCTATGAGGATGTCTCCTATACCCTTATTCCGGCCCTTAACTCCCCTGGCCGTGCCCTGACTGCGACAAGGTCCACGATCGATGCCTGCAATTTTCTTCTGGAAAGAGACGATAGTCCGAAAAGGAAACAGCTCGCCGATTTCCTTCTTTCGGCCAATTGGCAGAGAAAGACGAGGACTGCCTCTCTTGTTCCAAGCAAGGGGACACAGTTCTCTTCCGAGCATGCCCTTTGCTTTATTGCCGAGTGCCTTTCGGGAAGGAACGGACTTCTCGCCAATAAGGTCAGGAAAAAGGAAAACCGGCCTGTCGGTGTCTTTTCTCCTTCGGAAAGGGATAAAGACGTTCTTGTCGGCTCCTTCCGCTGTCCGGAAGGCTATTCCCTTTCCCCGCTTCTGGAAAAGGAAGAAGCCCGTGCACTGAATGAAGGCGGACACGAAAGAGCAATCGGCAGGAGCATAAGAAAAAAGGATTATATCCAAATTGCCACTGACTTTGTTTCCCTTAGGGAAAAGCAGTCTCTCTCCCTCTCTTCCCTCAAGGATGAGAGTATCCCTATCCTTCTTTCTGACGTCAACAAAGAGAACTACTCCCTTCTTTCCCGCTTTGAGCCCTTCGGGGAAGGCTTCCCTTCTCCTGTCTTTTCCGTTGACGTCGACCCTTCATGGGGGAAGGTCTCCTCGAATGGGAAAAGCTATCTTTTCCTTGATCCGGTAAGCGGCGGGAAGGCAATTTATTTCGGAAACCTGGATTGCCTGAAAGACGGACGCTATTCCTACTACACTCTAAAGGGAAAATTCAAGTCTTCCTTTTTCCGCGGAAAACAGGAATATTCATTGCTTAGCGAGGAAATAGTCCCGCATCTGTGAATCTTCTTCCCCATTTGTTTCCCGGCGGAAGAAAAATGGGTTTTCTCCTCCCCCTTTCCTTGCATCAGCCTCCTTTTTCGATTATCCTTTTTCCCACCAAACGGAGGGCCTAGGATGAGACAAAGGAAAGATTATGAACGGCGGAGGATAAAGGAATCCTATTCCGGAAAGGGCAGGCTCCTGCCCCTTCTCCTGGAACAATGCCTTGTCTCCTGCGGAAGCGGGAATGCGGTTCCAACCATTTACGGCTTTAGGAGGGCTAAGGAAGTGGATGGGCTACTCCTTTACTACTATGTAACCTATCTGAAGATTCCTGACACACAGTACCTCTTCGTCGGGGAGGAATTCTTCGAGGATTACCAGGAATGCCTTAGGCGAAGGAAGGAAAGGACGCGGTACTTTCCTAGGTACGGATTTAGTTCCCTGAACATCAGGAAATAGCCTCTTCTTTCTTGCCTTTTTCCTTTATAATCTCTCTGCGATAGGCTAAAATATTTTCGCTAAGGATTTGAGACAGACAATGGAAAACAGGGATAAAAGGGGCTTTCCTCTTCCTAATGAGGAGAAGAGGAGTTCGACTACACAGTTCAGCTATGATGCTGCCACTAGGAGGGTAGGCCGGAAACAGCGGCGGCTTAGAATCGCGCGGCTATCCTATTCCCTTCTCTGCTTCCTCTCCTTCCTTTACCTTGTCCTTTACTTTTCCCTTCCTTCCTTCCAGGCCAAGAACAGGAAGGTTGACGGGTTAAACGTCTTTAAACGGGAGGACATCGTCACCCTTTCCGGAAACGGGGGATATAAGCCGGCCGTCTTTTTCTCTCCCCTGGAGAGCAGGGATATGCTTTTGACCCAAAGCGATGGTTTTCTTCTTTCCGTCGGCTTTTCGTCCGATGGTTTTTCCGTCAGGGGGGAAGTCGTCGAAAACGCCCCGAAAGGAAAAATCCATGACAGCGTCTATTACGGGAACGGGCTTAGCGCAAAGGAAAGGGAGGCAAAGCTTGCCCTCCTTCCTCTCTCTTCTTCCCGGAAGGAAGAAATCTCCTTAGCCTACAAGGAAAGGGAAGACAGCCTTCCCCTTCTTCACCTGCCTTCCGGCCTTAAGGAAGAGAATTACAAGGATGCCTTCAAGTACCTCAATCTTCTTCCTTTAAACGTCCTTTCCTGCCTTTCCGATGTCGATTTTTATTCTTCCGATTCGAACTGGAACAATCTTGCCTCCCTGGTTTTCTACGATGGGGAAAGCAAAGACTATTTCCTTTTCCCGAGACTAAGGATGGACAGAAGGAAGACCTATTTCCCTAGTTCCGATGCCTTCGGGAAGATTCTTTCGTCCTGCCGCAGGGAAGTTGCCAAGCAGGATAGGGAGAAGTCATCCTATTCCCCGAGCGACGGGGAAGGGGAGGCAAAAATGGTCTACGCCTTTTCCCTCATTATCGATTCCTCCGGCAAAGTGAAAAGGACTAAGGCATAAGGAGAAAACAAATATGGATCAAACCATCACGGTCATTGAAATCAGCGAAAACGGGATTTCCCTTCTCGTCGGCTACTTCAGGAACAAGAAGCCGTACATTCTTTCTGCCAGGCGTTCCTCTCCCCTTCCTCTTGACCCGACCACCCGTTCCTTGGACGAACAGGAAAGGAAAGGAGTCCTTCTCGAGAGGAGGAACAAAACGAAGAAGAAACTCTCCTTAGGCCAGTTCGGTGCGACTATCCTCCTTCTGCCTAGCGAGAACTTTTCCGATGCGGATAGTCTTACTACCTCTAATCCGGTCACCTATGACCGGATCACCCTCTCCGACTACAATTCCTGCAAGCTCCGGCTCCCTAAGCTCCGCAATGCCCTGCGGCCTAGTTCTACCCTTGTCTCAGTCGTTCCCTACCTTTTCCAGGCCGACCAAAACACCTCCAAGGACTTCCCAAGGAACGTCAAGGCGACGGATTTCACCCTTTTTGCCGATATCCACTATAGGGCCAACAGCAGCTACGTGATTTACGATAGCCTGAGGAAGGAAGTCGGCAGGAAGCCTTATCTTTCCTTCTTCTCTGCCTATGCCGCAGCCAGCTATAGGAACTTCATCAATGCGCCGGAATCCTATATTTTAGTGGAAAGGGGAGAAAGAGAGACCTTTGTTTCCCTGATCCAGGAAAAACGGCTGAAAAGGACGACCCCGGTAGGCCATTACGGAACCTATTCCCTTTCTAAGAGGGCGGCAGAGAGACTTTCCCTTAGTCCGGATAAAGGTCAGGAGCTATTGTCGCTTTTTGGCTATAGCGACCTTGGCGGTTTCCCTTACCAGCCAAATTACTCTTTTAGCGTCACGGAAATGTCCTCCGCCTTTAAGGACGGCCTAATCCCCCTTGCCGACTTCCTGAAGGCAACGGAATTGAGCGGCCTTCCCGTCTTCCTCACGGGGAAGGGAAGCAGGATTCCGGATATCGATAAGGAGCTTTCCCTGCTTACCCTAAGGGACGTCCGTCTTTTCTCCTCCCCGGTCATCGGGGCAAAGGAGAGCGAATATCTTCCTTGCCTTGGTGCCCTCTATCTCTCTTCTCTCCCCTATCAGCCAAGCCTGGAAAGCGGGAAGAAGACGCAGCAGCAGTTCGAACTAGGAAAGGAACCCCTGAAACGGGAATAAAAGAAATATGGATATCGAAACAAAGCCGGTCAGGCAAAGGGATGCTTCCCTTCTTGCCAACGCCAAGATCCGCGTCGTCGGAGTAGGCGGGGGAGGAGGAAATGCCGTCACTAGCAGGTACCAGAAGGGAAATCCCGAAGTCGAATACTGGGTAAGGAACTCGGACGGCCAGGCCCTGAGCCGTTCCTCCTGCCCGAACAAGCTGATCCTCGGGCGGAACGTCACCAGGGGAAAAGGGGCGGGAGGAAATCCCGACTTCGGGCGTAAGGCGGCCGAAGACAGTTATGACGAAATCCGGAACGTCCTTTCCGGGTCCGACAGGGTCTTTATCTCCGCCGGAGAAGGAGGGGGAACCGGAACCGGAGGTGCACCCGTCATTGCCAAGGCGGCAAAGGAATGCGGAGCCCTCGTCCTTGCCATCGTCACCCGGCCGTTCACCTTCGAAGGCCCTAAGCGGAAGAAAGTCGCCCTGGAAGGTATCGAAGAGCTGAAAAAGGCAGTCGATGCCCTGATTATCGTCTCCAACGACAAACTCAGGTTCAACAACGGAAAAAGGTCGGTCAGGGATGCCTTCAAGGCGGCAGACAAGATTCTCGGCGATGCCGTCAAGACGGTGACTGACAGGATTCTTCTTCCCGGCGTCATTAACCTTGACTTCAACGATGTCAAGTCGACTCTGTCCGGAAAAGGGATTGCCCTTATCGGAAGGGGCGAGGGGCATGGCGTAGACCGTGCGCTTCTCGCCGCAAAGAACGCCTTTTCCTCCCCGTTGCTCGAATCCTCGATTAAAGGCGCGCATAATAGGCTTGTCAACTTCACTAGGAGCAAGGACGTCACCCTGGACGAACTAAATGCCTCTAGGGAATGCATCCTCGAGGCCTGCAATGCCAAGGACGAGGATTCCGTGTCTTCCATTTTCGGTGCCCAGATCGATCCGGACCTTACCGATACCAGGAAGGTATCCATCATCGCCACGAGCTTTGACAAGGAAATCGATTTTTCCAAGGATTCCCTTCCTAGGCAAAGACATTCCATTGCCACTCCGGAAATCAAGGCGGAAAAGATTGAAACCCCGAAAGTCGAAAAGGAAATCAGGGAACAGAAACAGGAGAAGGCCAATATCCTCCCTGACTGCCTTGCCCGGTTCCGCAAGAACCAGGAAAGGGAGAAGTCCCCTCTTCAGGCTGCCGAGGAGAAAAAAGAGGAAGGGGCACAGAAGGAGCCTGTCCCTGTCGAAAGGGACAAGGGGCAGGAGGAATCCGACGATGACGATGACAGGCAGGTGATTGCTGCCGAAAAGAAAACGAGGTAAACCATGACACTTGAACAGTTCCAAAAGGAGGGTGAGTCCCTCCTTAAGGCGGCAAAGGAGGAGATAGAAAAGGTCTCTGACCCCTCTTCCCTTGACGCCTTCAAAGGAAAGTTCCTTGGGAAGAAAAGCGCCTTGACCGGCTATTTTTCTCTTAGGAGAGAGGTTCCTAAGGAAGAGAAGAAGGACTTTGGAAAGGCCCTTTCTTCCTTAAAGGAAAGCCTTACCCGCCTCTATGAGGATAAGGACGGAAAAAGGAAACAGGCCCTGTTGAAGAAGAAGCTCGAATCCGAGAAAATCGACATCACCCTCCCCGGTTACCGGAAAAGCTCGGGGAGCCGCCATCCCTTCTATCTCATCGTCGAGGAAATCGAGGATTTCTTCCTTGATCTTGGTTACACCGTCGCTTCCGGCCCGGAAGTCGAATCCGACAGGAACAACTTCGAACTGAGGAACATCCCTAAGGATCATCCCGCCCGGGACAGGCAGGATACTTTCGTCATCGACCAGAATATCCTTCTCCGCAGCCATACTTCGGCCGTACAGGCCCGGGTGAGGGCGGAGCATAAGGGAGAGGGACCGATTAAGATTATCTGCCCTGGCAAGGTCTACCGCCGGGACAACGATGCCACCCACTCCCACCAGTTCGGACAGATTGAGGGGCTTGTCATCGACAAGGACGTCACTTTTTCTAACCTTCTTGAAACCCTTACCCTGCTTCTCCGGCACCTTTTCGGCCCTAAACGTGCCGTGCGGTTCCGTCCAAGCTATTTTCCGTTCACCGAGCCAAGCGTCGAGGCGGATATCTCCTGCTTCAACTGCAATGGTAAAGGCTGTCCGCTCTGTAAACACACCGGGTGGATTGAAATCCTCGGCTCCGGGATGGTCAACACCAACGTTTTACGGCTCAACGGGTTTGACGACAAGGTTTATAAAGGATTTGCCTTCGGCATCGGCATCGACCGGATTGCCAGGCTGAAATACGGAATCGACGACATCAAGCGGTTCTATACCGATGATGTTTCCTTTGTCGGACAGTTCAGAAAGGAGTAGGCATCATGCTATTCAGTTATTCTCTTTTATCGAAATTCGTCGATCTCTCTTCCACCACACCGGAAGAACTGAGAAAGCGCCTTACTTTCTCCGGTTTCGAGGTCGAAGGAAGGGAAGAGTTTGCTAAGGCCAGCAATTTGGTCGTCGGGGAAATCCTCTCCTGTGAAAAACATCCCGACAGTGACCACCTTCACCTCCTCATGGTCGACTGCGGAAGTGAAATCGGCATAAAGAAGATTGTCTGCGGTGCCCCAAATGCCAGAAAGGGGCTGAAGGTCATTGTCGCCCTGCCTGGCTGTGTCCTTCCCGCCATCGGCGAGACGATTAAGCCCGGAAAGATCCGCGGGGAAGAAAGCGACGGCAGGTGCTGCTCGCTGACCGAACTTGGAATAGGCAAAAACGTTTTAAGCGAAAAACAGGCAAGCGGCATCGAAGAGCTTCCTTTGGATAGGAAGGTCGGTGACCGGGACGTCCTCTCTTCCCTTGGCCTAAAGGACACGATTCTTGACGTGAACGTCCTTCCAAACCGCCCTGACTGTCTAAGTTATATCGGGCTTGCCCGGGAGATATCCTCCCTGACCGGCTTTCCCTTCTTCCCTCTTCCCTCCCTGCCTAGCCTGAAAAAAGGGGATAAGGCCTCCTCATTGACAAAGGCCTGTCCCCGCATCGACATTCTTTCCCTGAAGAACCTAGTCAGGAAGGAAAAAACGCCTTCCTTTGTCCTTAATGCCTTAAGGAAAGGGAATATCCGGCCTGTCTCCCCTCTTGTCGATCTAGGGAACTATGTCAGGCTAGTGACCGGACAGCCGGTCAATAGGTACGATGCCGAAAAGAACATGGGCGGACGCTATGTCGTCAAGGACGATTTCGAAGGCAGGGTGAAAACCTTCGATGGGAAGGAGGTCCTTGTTCAGAAAGGCGATCTTGTCGTCACCGATTCCCTTAAGCCGCTTTGTCTAGGCGGAATAAGGGCACTTGACCAAGCCGCTGTCACTTCCTCCACGAAAGACGTCGACATCGAGTTTGCCGACTTCTACCATGCCAATATCCGTCATACCTGTGCACGCCTTGGCCTCTCCTCCCCCTCGAGCCAGCTTTTCGGAAAAGGCAGAAATCCTAAGAGGATAGGCGAAGCGGTCAGCTATACTCTTTCCCTTCTTCCCTATTTCTGCACCTCCTATGAGGTTTCCTGCTATTCCAGCGACAACCACGCCGAAAGGGAGAACAAGCCTTTTGCCTTTTCCTATGATGCGCTGAATAAGCGTCTTGGCTCCTGTTACACCAAGGAGGAAATTGATCTTGTCCTTGACCGCTACCGCATCAAGAAGGAAGGGGACAGGCTTCTTGCCCCGATAGACCGGGTCGACCTTCTTCAGCAGTGCGACATCGATGAAGAGGTCTTCCGCTTCTACCCTGCCGAAAAGATAGTCCCTACGTTGAAAGGCAGGCCCTACACTCTCGGCGGACTGACTAAGGAACAGAAAAGCCAGCGCCGGATCCGGAGAAGGCTTTCCGACCTAGGAAGGGACGAAATCCTCTCCTATACCTTAATCAGCAAAGAGGAAGATGCCATGCTCCGTGTCTTCGACCACAAAGAAAGTTACGTCATCAAAAACCCGAGGACGAAGGACCACGAAGTCGTGCGGAGCGACCTTCTCTCCTCCCTTTACTCCGTCAGGCGGTACAACATTTCCCGTAAGCACGATTCTTTGGCCCTCTTCGAGATTTCCCCGATCGATACCAAGGAAGGGATTAAAACCTATCTTTCCCTAGGGTTATATGGTAAGACCTCCCTTTGCGAGGACTACGGCAAGCGGGACTACGGCTTCTATGACAGGAAGGGAATCATCGAAAGCGTATTCCAGGCAATCGGGCTTAGCGAGAGCCGGTACACCCTTTCCTATAGCGTCAATCCTTCCTTCCATCCCGGGGTGTCCTGTGACATCCATAGGGGGAAGACGCTGATTGGTACCTTCGGCCGACTCCATCCTGCCCTGTTCAAAGAAGACAGGTACCTAGGCGAAATCGATTTAGGAGCACTCCTTAAGAGGAATAGGGGGAAGAGGAAGTTTACCTCCTTCTCCTCCTATCCTCTCGTCCGGAGAGATCTTTCCCTGAAGAGGAAGGACTCTGTAAGCTACCAGAGGGTGAAGACCCTCATCAGGAAATCCCACGTCCCTTATGTCAAGGATGTCCTTTACTTCGACGACTTCACGGACAAGGATTCCAGTCGTTATCTTGGCATCTCCCTGCTTCTTGGCAAGGAGGAAGGCACCTTGAAGGACGAGGAGATTTCCTCTTCCGTCTCCGCCATCGTCAAGGCCCTCTCCCTTAAGCTTGGCCTTACGCTGAAAGGGGAGTAGAATGGCATCCTTTTCTCTGATTCAGCCCTCCGCCGAAGAAATCTCCTCCCTTGACTTCTTCGACAAGATTGCCCTTGTCGCCCACAACTGCTACCAGGTTGAGGCTAAGGACCATGAAAACAATATCGCTTTCGTCAACCGCCTAGTCAAGGCCGGCCATCTTGCGAGGATCGAACATTACCGTTTCCTTCTCTCCTTCCCTTATGCAAGGAAGGAGCGGCTTCTTTCCCTTAATGACCCTTATCTTACCCTCGCCTCTTCCCTGAATGGAAAGGAAGTCCTCGTCTCCTTCTCCCTGCGCCCTGTTTTCGAGCATAGGGACTCACCCCTCTATCGTTCCCTGCTTGCCCCGCTTCCTTCCTCACTGAAGGAAAATCTTTCCCTTCCTAGGGTTTTGCCTAGGCAGGGCGAGGAAAGGCTTACCCTGGACAAGGCGAAGACAAGGGTATCGAAAAAGGACTATGACCGGTTATTCTTTCCTACCTACCACCTGATCACTGACCGAGGGGTGACCCATGAGCTAGTGCGTCACCGTCCCTGTTCCTTCGCCCAGGAATCCACCCGGTACTGCAACTACACCAAGGGTAAGTTCTCCTCTTCGCTTACCTTCCTTACTCCATTAGGCTACGAAAAGGAAAAAGAGGTCTATGACCGTTATTTTCTTTCGGTGACGGAAACCTATTTCAGACTGATCGAAGACGGCCTTAAGCCTGAGGAGGCGCGAAGCGTCCTTCCGAATTCCCTTAAGGCTTCAATCAGGGTCTCCGCAAGCAGGGAAGAGTGGAAGCACATCTTCTCTCTCCGCCTCTCGCCCTTTGCCCATCCGGACATCCGCAAGGTGATGGGACTTGTCTTAGACGACAGGGAAAAGAAAGGATATATCCAAAAAGATGAACTCCAAGGATGACCGTATTCTGTTTTCGCCGAAAACGGGGAAGGATAGATTTTCCCTCTCCTTTTCTCTTAGCGAGGAGGAAAAGAAGCTGTTTCCGCTTCTTGTCTCCCTTGAGGACTTCTCCCTAAGGGGAAGAGTCCTTTCCTCAAAGGACACCTATGCCCTTACTCTTTCCTGCAAGGGTAGGGCGAAAAGGAAGGACAGCCACGACTTTTCATTGGTCACCATCCCCTTTGCGGATGAAATCGAGCTTACCCTGTCCCCGGACAAGGAAATCAGCGACATTGAGAGGGATAAGGAAGGAAACTATGATTTAAGAGGCTCCATCCTCACCCTACTTAGGAATGCCATCCCGAAGAACTATTCCAAGACCAGACTGACGAAGATCGTCCACAAGGACTATGTCCTTATCAGCGAGGAGGAATACGAAAAGGAGAAGCATTCCTCGGGCAATTCCCCCTTTGCCGATTTAGACCTCCTTAGGGAGGAAAAGAAATAGGTTCCGTCAAGAGGAAGGACTTTTGGCGGAAAGGAATCCTCTGTTTTCCAAAGGAAGGACGTGCCGTCCTTCCTTTTTTGGTAAAGGGGATTTAGAAGGACCTGTCTTTTTTGTCTTCCCGATAAGGGAGGCCTAAGAAAAAGGGAGGGAAGATTATTCTTACTGGATTGTCCCACCCTTTTCCCACTTTAGCCCCCGCTTTTCTAAGGGGAAATCCTTTCTTTTCCGGCCACGAGGACCCTTTTGTATGGGCGGAAAAGCAAAAAATCAATTTTTTTCTTCTTATCTATTGTATTGAAATGGTAGAAAGTGTAAGATAATGGGCGAAAGTGGGTAACGGAAAATGTTCTTCGGCCAGAAAGAAGTCCTCATCGACGAAAAATCCCGGCTGGTTCTTCCTGCCAATTACCGCGGTGAGTTTCCTAATGGTCAGGTTTATGCCACTTTCGGACTTGACGACTGTATCGATGTCTATTCCGAGAAGACTTATCTCAGGAAAAGGGAGAGGATCAGGCAGCTATCCGACTATGACAAGGTATCGCGTGACTTTAAGCGTACCTTTGCAAGCAACACATTCCCTCTGGCCCTAGATTCCCATAACCGCATCCTTCTTCCTAAGCCGCTTCTGGAAAAGAAAGGGATAGGGAAAAAGGTCAGGATCGTCGGAAACAGGGACCACCTGGAAATCTGGGACAGCAAGGCGTTTGCGGATTATGAGAGCTCTGCCCAGGAAAACTTCAGCAAAAACGCACAGAACCTGATCGGGAAGTAAGATGAGCGAGTATAACTACCATAATCCGGTTCTGGCCAAGGAAGTCCTTTCCTTCCTGCCCGAAAAGAAGAAAATCACCTATGTGGACAGGACTTTGGGACGGGGAGGTCATGCCTCTCTTATCCTACAAAGACTCTCCCAGGGCTCCCTCTTCTATGGAATCGACCGGGACAGGGATGCCATCAGCTACTGCAAGGAATTCCTTAAGCCCTATGCGGACAAGGTTTCCCTGCACTTCCTCCACTGCGACTTCGCCTCTTCCCTAATAAAACTCAAGGAGAGGAAGGTGAAAGGGGCGGATTTCATCCTTAGGGATATCGGGGTCTCCTCTCCCCAGTTTGATGACCCAAGCCGTGGATTCTCCTATCGCTTTAATGCCCCCCTTGATAGGCGCAGGGACAAGGGACAGAAGAGGACGGCCAAGGATATCGTCAACGGATACGACGAAGAGGGCCTATGCCATGTCTTCCGTGACTTAGGGCAGTGCCATATCTACTACCCGGTTGTAAGAGCCATCCTCAAGGCCCGGGAAGAAAAGCCGATTGAGACGACATTCGACCTCGTCGATCTAATCAAGGAAAACCTTCCGGAGAAGGAACTAAGAAAGGAAGGCCATCCTGCCAAGCAGTTCTTCCTTGGACTGCGGTACGAGGTAAACGGGGAAATCGACCAGCTGAAGAGAGGACTTGAGGAAGCAATCCATTTCCTCAATCCAAAAGGAAGACTCGCCGTCATTTCGTTCAACTCGGAAGAGGATAAGATTGTCAAGGACAGGTTCAATTCCTACGCGAAGAAGAAGCCGACGGACAAGTACCTGCCGGAGAAATTAGAGGAGAGGAAATACTCTCTTCTGACCAAGAAGCCGATACGTCCTGACGAAAAGGAAATCGAGGAGAATAACCGGACGAAGCCGGCAATCCTAAGAGTCAGGGAAAGGAGATAACCATGAAAGACCGCATCGTACGGACTAACCGCACAAAAGTCAGCCATCGGGTTAAGTATGCGACAATCTGCATTGCCGCCTTTACGCTCCTTTCGTCTATCGCCTTTTCGTTGACCTATGCCTATTTTGCCAAGACCAATGCCCGCCTATCCCGCTCCATCAGTGAGAAGCAGCAGGAAATCGCGGCCTTAGAGAAAGACAACGACAACCAAAGGCTACGCCACGACCGATAAAGCAGCCATCACTGCTTTTTGTATACCTCCTTTCTAAAAAAAGAACCGCTCCCCACGGTTCTTTTTTTTCGTCATTTTTCCGGAAAGTGTCAAAAAGTGAATCTATTTGTAAATTATTTGTAAAAAAGAAGGAAAAAGACGATGGATTTAATGCTTTATAGGATATACTGAAAGGGAAGAAGAGTCCTGATGACCTTCTTTCTTGGCCAATGAAAGGAAAATGGGATGCCAAGATCCCGAAAGACTATGAAAAAGAAAATCCTGTCTCTTTCGTTCCTTCTCTCCCTGTTCGCTTTTGCCGGCTGTTCCCCTAAGACAAGCGGCTCTCTCACTTCGGATGAGAAACCGACCGTGTCGGAAACCGCCCATCCGACGGATAAGCCGACGGATAAGCCGACGGAGAAGCCTACGGATAAGCCGACGGATAAACCCACAGATAAACCTACGGAAAAGCCTAGTGATTCTGCAAGTGCAAGTGAAAAAGGAAGCGAAAGTGCGTCCGTCAAGGAGGAGATTGTTCTTTCCGGCCTAAAATATGCTTCGGTCGGTGAGACAGTCACCCTTGCTTCCAACGTTGAAGGAGTAAGCTATTCTTCCTCCGATCCTACGGTTGCCAAAGTGGATAATAAAGGCGTCGTCACCGCCCTTAAGGCAGGCGATGCTAAGATTACGGCAACGAAGGACGGATATGTGGATGGGACAAAAGACATCACCGTTGTCGACAAGGTCTCAACGGTCGGCAAGGTGGATAACATCACAGGGACCGCTTTTTCGACAAAAGGAATAGTCCTTGCCAAAGGGAACAGCGGCTTTATCCTTGCCGATGCCTCGGGAAGGGATAACGCCGTGTATGCCTATGGGTATAAAGCGGCTAAGAACGTGAACGAAGGTGAATATGTCTTCACTACTGGAACAATCGATAACGGGGACCATGGATACGAGTATAAGATTGATACCGTCGATGTCCTTTCTTCGGAATACACAAAACCGACGATTCAAAACGAACCGGTCATTGTCACTCCGGAAGTCCTTGATAGCTATGCCGGAAAAGGAATCATTTACGGAATTGCCAAGGATGTCATAAGGTCCCAGAGCACTTCCGGTGAAAAGACTTTTACGAATATTGATTTCCCCGACGGGGTCGGTGGGACAAACAAGTTTAGCTTCGATCTTGGGGAGAATACGTATCAGGAAGGAACCTACGATGTCTATGGCTATCTCTGTGCCAAGACCAAGAGCGGCGATCGCCGCACCTTCCTCGCCGAGAAAGACGGAGTAAAGACGCCTTCCAAGGGCGAGCCGACAAAGATTACGGTTGCCGCTGACAACAGTCCTGCCACAATTGGCAAAGGGGAAACCCTTCAGTTTTCTGCCTCTGTCGAACCATATTATGCAACAAAAGAAGTCAGCTGGTCTGTCACCGGAAGCGACAAAGCCACCATCGATGAAAACGGACTTTTGACGATTGCCGCGGATGCCTCCGCTGCCGACTTAGTCATTACGGCCACTACCAAGTTCCCTACTGGGACGAGGAAGGGCACCTATAACCTCAAGATTGTCGAAAAGAGCATCAGCATCAAAGCCCAGGATCTTGTCACGGTCGGAGAGACGATAGACTTATCCGCTACTTTATCCGAAGCCGGCGATACCGGCAGCATCACCTACATCGTCGATAAGGAGGATGTCGCCCAAATCGTCGACGGAAACAAGCTGAAAGGCTTAAAGGCCGGAAAAGTAACGGTGACTGCCAAGAGCAACGGATATTCCGATGCTACTTATGCTATCGATGTCTTAGATAACATCACTGCTGCCAAGGCGTCTTCTAATGGCACAAAAGTTACCCTGAAAGGCGTTGTCAAATCCGCCGATAACTATGGTTATATCCTTGCCGATGCAACGGACTATGTTTACGTCTATAAGAATGCCACAGCGGTTAAGGAAGGCGACAGGATTAAGTTCGAAGGCAGTGTGAAATTCACTGAAGGTGGGAAAAATGTCTTTGAATTAGAGCAGACTAGTGCAACAGTTCTTGATGGCAATGCCTACAAGGCTGTTGTCTCTTCCTATACCGCAGAAAAGATGGATGAAAAAGGCCTTGCTGCCCTGACAATCAAGGATGGTGCTAAATACGTATCGATTTCCTCTGTTACCGTTGCTTCCGGCTGCATCACGGTCGGTGGAAAGAATGTCAAAGTCAGTGGCAAGGATGTCGCTGACGGCTTCTATGATGTCACCGGCTACATTTACCTTAATAGCGACAAATATTATAGGTATGTGACGGAGGCTAAAGCCGCCACCCGTCCTACTGCCACTGCCCTTTCCTTTAAGCAAGGAGAGAAAGCCAATATCCAGTTAGGAACGACTCTGACCTTAGAGGTCGAACAGACTCCTAATGGTGCGGTTGACGAGCTTGCCTGGAGTGTTTCGGAAAATGCTCCGGCGACTGTCGCAGATGGGGTTGTTACCTTAAAGGATACGGCTAAGGTCGGAGATACGTTCTCTGTCACAGCTGCTTCCAAAGTAAATGCGGCTGTCAAGGCAACGATTAACCTTACAGTAGTTGAGAAAGAGGCTGGGCAGACTAGGGAAATAAGTCCTTCACAGTTTAAAAAGGCTGATGGTGCTTTTTATACAAGTGAAAAGATTTCCCTTGAAATTAATCCATGGAAGTTTGTTGTTTCTCAAGGAACTTCCATGGAAAATGAACTCCGTGTTTTTAAAAATCAGACCCTGACTATATCATGCACTACAGGGCTTAGGAAGAAAATTGAGTTTACTTGCACCACAGCTGGTAATGCCAAATATGGTCCTGGTGCTTTAGTTGCCGATAATTATAAGGCGGGTGCTGATAATGTTGGAGTTTGGGAGTTGGCCGAAGGCAAAAACTCAGTGATTTTTACGGCCTCAAATAATCAATGCCGAATTACAAAAATCGCCATCACTTATTCTCTATAAAGTAATAATTTTTCATCATAAAAACGGCTTTCCGAGAAGGGAAGCCGTTTTTCTTATCATCAAAAAAGGAGAGGCAGACAGGGCCTCTCCTAAGGGGTCAGAACGGACTAGTCTTCCTTCTTCTCAGCTGCGTCAGGATAGGAACGGTAGGTGATCCGCTCCTTGATGTCTTTTTCGATGAGCTTATAGAATTCCTTGGCCGTTAAGGTACGGCTGTCCTGATGGTGGTAGAGACGGTAGGTGACATTTCCGCTTTCAGCTTCCTTCGGACCGATGACGATCTGATAAGGGACCTTCCTCACCTGGGCATCGTGGATCTTATAGGTGAGTTTTTCGTTCCGCTCGTCGATAGAAGAACGGATGCCGATGGACTGAAGGTGGTTATTGATTTTTTCTGCAGCCTTTAAGACAGTTTCATCATTATTGACGGCGAAGACACGGACCTGCTCCGGAGCAAGCCAGGTCGGGAAGGCGCCTTTGAAGTGCTCGGTGATGATGCCCAGGAAACGCTCAAACGAACCGAAGATGGCCCGATGGAGCCTGACCGGCTCTTTCTCTTTTCCGTTCTTGTCGATGTACTTAAGATGGAAACGATGCGGAAGCTGCCTGTCGAGCTGGATGGTTCCGCACTGCCAGACACGGTTAAGGGAATCCTTGATCTTGAAGTCGAGCTTAGGTCCGTAGAAGGCTCCGTCGCCTTCGTTGACCTCATAGGGGATGCCGTTATCCTTCAGGCATTCCTTTAATTCGGCCTCAGCCTTGTTCCAGGTCTCGATCTTTCCGACGAACTTGGCCGGACGGGTCGAAAGCTCAATGGAATAGGTCAGACCAAAATCTTTGTAGACACGGCCGAAGATCTTCAACCTCTTACGGATTTCCTCTCCGATCTGATCGAAGGCGAGGAGGATATGGGCATCGTCCTGGGTGAAGCCGCGGACACGGAAGAGTCCGTTTAAGGCACCGGATGCCTCATGGCGGTGGTCAAGGCCGAATTCGGCATACCGCAAAGGAAGTTCACGGTAGGAATGCTGGCTATTCTCATAGACAAGGATAGCGCCAGGGCAGTTCCTCGGCTTGATGGCATAGGGTTTGCCGTCGACCTTGGTGATGTACCTGTTCTCTTTGTACTTTCCCCAATGTCCGGAAGTGATCCAGAGTTCACGGGATAGCATCTGCGGAGTCTTAAGGAAGAGGTATCCGTTGTGGGTGAGGATGTCCCAGAGGTAGTTCTCCAGTTCGTGACGGACGATCCTTCCGTTCGGAAGCCAGAAAGGAAGACCAGGACCATAGTCGGAGAACCTAAATAGGCCAAGCTGGTTGCCAAGTTTCTTATGATCGGCTTCCTTGCGTTCTTCAAGAATCTTTAGATACTTGTCAAGATCCTCCTGGCTGAAGAAGGCGGTTCCGTAGACACGGGTAAGGGAGTCGTTGTTTTTGTCTCCTTTAAAGTAGGAAGCAGAGGTCGACCTGATCTTGAAGGCTTTGATCTTGCCGGTGGATTCCCTGTGGGGCCCAAGGCAGAGGTCAGAATAGTCTCCCTGCGAGTAGACGGAAAGAGGCGCATTTTTATCGGCAAGTTCGTCGATATGGATAAGTTTGTACTTCTGTCCTTTGAAATCTTCCTTTGCCTCTTCAACAGAGACGTCCTTCCGGACGATCTTCTCGTTCTGGGCAACGATCTTCTTCCTCTCGGCTTCGATAGAGGGGAAATCCTTCTCCGAAAGGACGACGCCTTCAGGAAGCTTCCTGTCATAGTAGAATCCTTCGTCAGTTGCCGGACCATAGGCGAACCTTGTGCCAGGATAAAGATGGGAAATCGCCTGTGCCCTTAAGTGGGCAGCGGAATGGCGGAGAACATGCAGTGCATCTTTTTCGTCTTCCTTTGTGACGACTTCGAACTTGCAGCCATCGGGTAACTTTTCGTTTAAGTCGAAAAGTTCACCGTTGACTTTGGCACAGATGGCCTTCTTGGCAAGGCTTAAGGAGATGGCCTTAGCCGCATCAAGGGCGGTAGAACCATCATTGATTTCCTTTAAGGAACCATCAGGTAAGACAATCTTCATAATCGATTTTAAAAACCTCTTTCCATTACTTCCCTAAAACGTCTAAGGCCAAGGCGCAGCCTGCGGCTAAGCCAACATCCTGTTCGAACTTGGCGTCTTTAAGAACAATAGGATGTAAGTGCCAGACCTCAATCAGCTTGTTTGCCTTTTCTTCGATATCACGGAGGAAAAGATCCTTCGACTTCCTCACTCCGCCGGAAAGGGCATAGCCTTCGTTGTCGAAAAGAAGCTGCAGGTTAGCAAAGAACCTTGCCCTCCTGTCCTCCCATTCTTCAAAGAGAGGAAGAACGTCGCTTCTTTTCTCCCGGACGGCCTGGAAGAATTCTTTGCCGGACGGGATATCCTTTACTCCGTTGACCTTGCAGAATGTTCCGATTCCTTTTCCGGAGAGAAGGCCTTCCCATTCATACCTCTTTCCCTTGTACCTTGTCAGAAGGCGTCCTGCCTCAAGAGTGGAGTCGATCCTTTTTCCGTTATGGACGATTCCAAGTCCGATGCCGGTAGAAATGGTGACAAAGGCTGAATCAAGCCTACCCTTATTGGCACCGAACTTACTTTCCACGAGGGCAGAGCAGTTCCCGTCATTGGCAATCTTTAGCTTGGCAGAAGGGAAATCCTTCTGAAGCATGGCGGCAAAATCAAAATCGCCGTTAATCCCAAGGTTCCCCACCCGTCCGACTTTATTGTGGATGACGATGCCGCAGAGCGACCTACCGATGGCATCGACTTTGTCGTATTTTGCCTCCTTCCTCACCTCAAGGATGAGGGAGTGCCTAAGGTCATAGAGTTTTTTCGGATTGTCATTGATTGTAGCCGAGCGCTTGACGGACAGAATATGGAGATTCTCGTCCCTGGCCGCTACACGGAGATTGGTTCCACCGCAATCGATGGATATCAGTTTCAGTGAGCCCATACTTCCTTAATCCTCCGGATAAACAGCCGTATCGTAGTCCCGGACAGTAAGAACCTTCCTGAAGTTCGTCTTTCCGGCACCGACGGGAGTTCCGCCGGTCCTTAGGATATGGCTTCCGGTCGGAATGTTGTAGTCATGGGCAATCTTCAGAGCCAGGACTTCCCTCTCCTCCGTGAACTGAGGAACCTTTTCGACATGGTAAGGATAGCAGGCGTAGTAGAGCATGGAATGGGTGAGGACATCAAGGTCGGAAGAGACGACGAAGACCGGGCAATACGGACGGGTCTTGGCAATCCGGATTCCGGTCTGGCCGGAGACAGAGAAACAGATAATCAGCTTGGCAGAGATAGTGATGGCAGTCTCGCTGACGGCGTTAGCGATTGCATCGTTCACGCTCTTAGCGGAAGTATTGAATGCCTTTTCGTAAGAGGCACGGTAGTCGAAGTGCTTTTCGGTAACCTGGGAAATCCGGGCCTGCCTGGCAACTGCCTCGACAGGGTACTGGCCGTTTGCAGATTCGCCAGAGAGCATGACCGCATCGGTTCCTTCGTTGACCGCCAAGGAGACATCGGAGACTTCGGCACGGGTAGGATAGGGATTATGGATCATGGAGTCGAGCATCTGTGTGGCAGTGATGACAGGCTTTCCGAGAAGACGGCACTGCTCAATCCTATACCGCTGATAAACCGGCACTTCTTCCGGCGGGATTTCCACGCCAAGGTCGCCACGGGCAATCCTGATTCCGTCGCTTTCGCGGATGATGTCGTCAAGATTCTCGATGGCTTCGGTGTTTTCGACCTTGGAGAAGATCCTGATGTTCTTTCCGCCGTGGGTGTCAAGGAGCTGACGCCTGTCATGGATATCCTGGACGTTACGGACGAAGGAGGCGGAAATGAGGTCGACATGCTGCTGGCAACCGAAAATCAGATCAGACTTGTCCTGTTCGGAGAGGTAAGGCATAGTGAGATGGACTCCGGGGCAGTTCACGCCGCGCCGGTCTTTGCAGATATGGTCGTTCCTGACTTCACAGACAAGTTCGTGCTTCTTTTCGTCCTTTTCCTTTACAATGAGGTTAAGGTTTCCGTCGTCAAGACGGAGAGAGGAGCCGACATGGACATCCCTATAGAGATTCGTGTAGGAGACACCGAAACGTTCAGCAGTTCCCTTCTTCTCTACTCCCCTATAGACCCGGGTCGTTGCACCTTTCTTGAAAACGGCAGAACCGCCTTCGAATTCGCTGGTGCGGATTTCCGGTCCCTTGGTGTCAAGACAGATTGGGATGATGATTCCTTCCTCTGCCTCGATCTGACGCAGGGTCTGAATCTTTCCTAGATGCTCTTCGTGGGTTCCATGGGAGAAGTTCCTACGCCTGCAGGTCCTTCCGTTCTGAAGAAGCTTCCGGAGGACTTCCTTGTCCTGGCTGGAAGGTCCGATGGTGCAAACAATCTTAGTCTTTTTATCGATACGATAATTCATGTTACGCTCCTTGGTGGTTAAAACCGGGAATATTCTACTATTCTCTTTTCCGGAATGAAAGGGGAAAACTCCCGAAAAGGGGCTTTTTCGTGAATTATGTAGAAAAACAATTGACAGCCTAGAGAGCCCCATTCTTTCGGTCTTTTTTTCTTTAAAAAAGAAGAAAAACAGGGTGGAAAATGGTATAATTTAGGTATGCTTATTTTAGAAGACCATTCCTCATTTTCCCTTTACCGGGACTATTCTCTTTCCGAGAGGGACCGACAGGTCCTTTCTCTTCTTTATCTTCCCATAAGGAAGAGCGACTCCTTTTCCCTTTATTCCTTGCTTTATGATTTAAGTTTCCTTACACCCGGCAACGGTTATTTCTTCCACGATGACCTTCTTTCCCAGCTTGACAGGGAGCCTTCCCGGTTCCTTCTTGCCCGGGAAAAGCTAGAGGGAATAGGTTTAAGGGAGACCTTCCGGAAAAAGAAAAGGGGGGAAGATAATAGGACAAAGGTGAATTATCTTTACCGCCTTCTCCCCCCGGCCTCTCCGAAGAAATTCTTCGGGGACATCGTCCTTAAATCATTGCTTATCAGCGAAGTAGGGAACAAAAAGTATTTCTCCCTCCGGAATTACTTCAAGATTCCTGACGGCTTTAAGGCCGAGGAGAAGGAAAACGTGACCTCTTCCTTTAAAGAAGCCTTCCCCGCAAAGCTGGAAGGGGACGAAAGTCTACTTCTATCCGGGGACGGACTGTCCGAAAAGAATTATAAGAGTCCTGTTCCCTCTCTTTCCCTTGCCCTAAACGCAAGACTAGCGAAGGATAACTATCCTAGGAAGTCTATTGCCCCCTATGTTGACGAAATCTCCTCTCTTGCCTCCCTGTACGGAGTAAATAGGGATGATCTCTGCAAAAGGATCGAAGGCAACACGGATACGGATGGAAAGTTCTTCAGGGATTCCTTCCGAAAAGCCGTCCGGAACTATATCGATTACGGACGGAAGAATGTCACTAGGGAAGAGACCCCGCTTTCCGGGAGCACTCCTGAGTCCCGGTTTATCGAGGCCTTCCAGAAAATCACTCCGAAGCAGTACCTTACCGAGCGTTTTAATGCCTCTCCGGCCCCTTTTAGGCTGACCGAAGTGGAATCCCTGCGTTCCAAGTTCGGATTCGATAACGCAATCATCAATGCAATTCTCGACTATTCCCTACGGAAGACGAAAAACGAATTCAATCAGTCCTACAGGGAAAAGGTGGCGTTTAAACTTTCTTCTTACCATGTTTCCTCGGTTTACGAAGCCAGGGCGACACTGAAAAGCCGTGATTTTGAGGCACAACGCTCATTAGGCAGAAAGAAGAAGGAGGAAAGGAAGGCAGAGACCTCTAGCGGAAAGGAAGAAGTTTCCCGCGACGAACTAGAAGGCCTGACTAAGGATCTTGGGCTATGAGCGAAAAAATTGCATCGACGAAACAGTTCAATGATTTGAACATTGTCGTCTCAGAAAAGGATAGGGATGCCTTAAAGGAGAAGACGGATAAAAGGAGGCAGGAGGATATCCGCTCCTCTTTGTCCGTCAAGAAACTCCTTAAAGACCCAAAAGAATATGAGACCTACCTTGGGGAAATATCTTCCTTTTTGGAATCGGAGAAGACCTGCCGGGAGCTTTGCCAAGGGAAGCTCTCCCTCTGTCCAAAGGCCGAAAAAGGGGTTAAGGCCGTTCTGAAAAGAGCTCCGGTGACTTCCCGCATCCTTTTAACCCATATTCCCTGCCCTTACCGGCAGAAAGAAAGGGATGCCCTTGAGCGTATCGACCCATGCTATCTTCCTTCGAAAACCCTCTTAGTCTCTTCCCTCCTTTCCTTCCTTAAGGACAGGGATGCTTTTTCAAAGAGGAAGGACTGTGCCTTCGTCCTTAAGGATTTTTCTAAAATGCTATCCCTGCTTCCTTCCGCGGATAGGGTTAGGAAAGGAAGGATTCTGACTTCCTCTGTCAGTAAGGATTTATCTTTGCCGTTAAGGCGCGGACTATGCTATTATGGGGCAAACAAAGGTTTCCATTGTGCCTATCTAAATAGGGCCGAATTCTTTTCTTCCCTGCTCACGGGGAACGGCTATGAGGTCGAATACCGGCAAAGGGACTTTGCCAAGGCCACAAATGCCTCTCTTCTCTTTCTTGAAGGATACGAGGACATCCCAAAGTATGTTAAACGGGAACTACTCGAAAAATATATCCCTGTCCTCTTCTCCCAGCGGGAGAGGAAGGGGAAACTGACCTATAGGACTTTTTCTTCCCTTCCAATCAGGAAGAAGACCGAATATCTCCTAAGCGGCTCTCCTCTTCTCGCTTCCTGCAAGGAAAAAATCAATGCCCTTTTCCGGCCATTCGATATTCAGGACAGGGATATCCGCTAAGTATTTCTTTTCATCTTTGCAGCTCCTGACGGCCTGCCGTTAGGAGTTTTTTGCTTTTAGAAGGAGAAATGGCCGCTAAGATGATTTTTCCGTAAAACCTTGTTTTCCTTTCCCATATGATATGGAGGACGATGATATGATTCTACAAAGCAGTGACGGAGGATGCGGAAAGGCTGTGGTCAGAAACTATCTATCCCTACTCTTCAAGAACAAAGACTATGAATGTGCGGAAAGGAAAGGCGACTGCAAAGATTTTCTTTCCCTGAAGGAAGAGTTTTCTTCCTACGGGGTGGAAAGGGATGCCTACCAGAGGAGAGAGCTTAAGGAACTGAAAAAGGAAGAGCTGCCGGCCATTGCCCAGGTGAGAAGCGGGGAAAAGACGCATTTTATCCTCGTGTTGAAAAGAAAGAAGGGAAAGATCCTAGTCCTTGACCCGGGATTTGGAAAAAGGTGGCTGAAAAAGGAGGAAGCGGACGAAATCTTCCTAGGCCACGTCCTTGTCCCAAGGAAGGTGGAGGAAAAGAGAAAGCCCGCGGGTCTTTCCTTGCTCCCTTTATCCGGGCAGAGGCTTTATTTGCTTTTCTTCCTTCTTAGGACAGTCAGTCTCTGTCTCAGCCTATTCTTTTTCGGACAGGAGAAGGGCAGGCTCCTCTCCCTTTGTTTTTTCACCCTGTTTAGGGTAGGCAATGCCCTTCTTCTTTTTCTTCCCCTTTCCCTGCGGAAGGGGTTTGAAAAGAAAAGGAGGCTTCCTTATCTTGACTGGACAAGAGAGAAGAAAGACAGGGCAAGCCTTTCGAAAGCCTTCCAAAGGGAAGTGAATAGGTATTCAACGGCTGTCATTAGGGCCAATAGTGCCCTAGCCATAGCATTTCTTCTTCTTTTCGACAGTCTTTTTTCCTCTTTTCTTGTGCTTATTTCCCTCCTTTTTTCCTTCTTCCGCTTTCTTCTAGGGAAAAGAAAGGCATATGTCGACTACCTCTGCAGTAAAAAAGAAAGGGAATTCGTCTCCTCTTTTTCCGAAAAGGAAAGGGACAGGAAAAAATACGATGAGGCGGAAAAAAAGGCCTCTTCCTATCTTGGGGAATCCCTCCTTCTGACCCTAAGGGAAGTTAGGAGCCTTGCGACAAGGCTTCTGAGGGTAACGAAAAGGGAAGAGAGCTTCTCCCTGCCTTATTTCCTTTTCCGGCTTGGAAGCATACTTTCCTTTTCCTTCATCACAGGAAGAATCCTAAACAGGGAAAAAAGGCGGAGGGAAGAAAAAAGGCTAAGGAATTCCTTAAGCCGTCCCTTAAGCCAATTTATCCGCGGAAAGCAAAGGAAAATGGGGTATAATAAAAAGACTCCAGGAGGAAATTCCAATGGCAAAGAAGCGGATCAGGGACTACCTGAACAAGACCGGAATTAAAGGCAAAAACGAAAAAAAGATTTTTTCCCTCTGTTTCAATCATGTGCTCGACGTTCTGGGAAAAAGCGAAAAGGACTACGAAATCTCCCTCTCCCTCGTTTCGGAAGAGGAAAGGCATAGACTGAACCTTCAATACCGGAAACAGGACCGTCCGACGGACGTCCTCACCTTTGCCTACCGGGAGGCCGATTTTGTCAAGGACGAACCTGTCGTCGATTTAGGTTCCATCATCCTCTGCCCCCGCGTGGGCAGGAAGCAGGCTAAGGCCTTTAAGCATCCCTATGAGCGGGAAAGGGCGTTTCTTTTTATCCACGGACTCCTTCATGCCTTCGGCTATGATCATCATGGTCCTAAGGAAGAAGCGGATAAAAGGTTTGCCCTCCAGAATCAGATTCTTAATACGCTTCCCTATGACTTCTACACCGATCTTTCCAAGGTGAAGAAGCTTCTGAAGGAGGCCCAGGCGAGGTCCTACTCCCCCTATTCGGAATTCAGAGTCGGCGCCGTGGTTATGACGAAGGACGGGAAGTACCACAAAGGCTTCAATATCGAAAACTCTTCCACGCCTCTAGGTATCTGCGGGGAACGGGTTGCCTTGTTCAGCACCTATGCTAGGGGATACCATAAGGACGACATTGCCTCTCTCTCCCTAATCACGGATGCCAAGAATATCGGCTCTCCCTGTGGGGGCTGCCGGCAGGTAAGGAGTGAGCTGAGGAATCCCTATTGTCCTGTCTACATTTATAACAGCGATGAAAGTAAGGTTAGGAAAACCACGGTCGGGGAACTTCTCCCCTACTCGTTTGGCACGGAGGAATATTTCAATCGATGAAAAGCGGTTTTGCGTGCATATACGGCCGGGCGAACGCCGGCAAGTCGACCATCATCAATAAAAGGCTCGGGTTCAAACTTCTTCCTGTCTCATCCAAGCCACAGACTACCCGCGACATCGTCCATGCCATTTATAATGATGACGATTATCAGATTGTGTTTGTTGACACTCCCGGTGTTTTTAGACCTCATGGTAAATTAGGAAGCATCCTTCTTCGTGATGCCGAAAACGCAAAAGAAGGCGTGGACGTCATCGTCTATGTCGTCGATGCAAGCGAAGTTCCGGACTTTTCCTTGGCGGAGGTGCTTTCCAAGCAGGACATTCCGGTGATTCTTGCCTTTAACAAAATCGACCTCGTCCGGGTGAACATCGGCAAGGAACGCCTTAACCGGTATCTTAGCCTCCTGCCGAATGCAAAGCCGATTGAGCTTTCCGCCAAAGAGGGATTCGGTATCGACACTTTACTTGCGGAAATCAAGAAATACAGGCCGGAAGGGGAACCGATCTTCCCTAAGGACATTGTCTCCGACCGCCCAAAGGAATTTGTCATCGGTGAAAGGATACGGGAAAAATGCAGGCGTCTGCTCGAAAAGGAAGTCCCTCATTCTATCGCCGTGAACATCACCCACGTATATACCGACGCCATGCCTAGGGAAGTCTATGGGGACATCATCGTCGAAAAGGAAAGCGAGAAGGCGATTGTCATCGGAAAGAACGGAAAGAGGATTAGCCAGATTTCCAAGTTCTCGGAAGAGACCATCGGTTCCTATTTCGGTAAGCCCTGCTATGTCAACCTGCAGGTCAAGTGCGTGCCTGACTGGCGGAATTCGGACAAATACCTGAAAAAATTCGGTTACGAGGAATGAGGAAATATCCGAGGAAGGAAGAGAAGGCGATTGTCCTTTCTGCCCATTCGTATGGCGAGGATTCCGCCAGGATCACCTTGGCCGGAGAGGAGAGAGGCGTTTTTTCCCTTATGGCCAATCATGTCTATAAGCCGAAAAGTCCTCTTCGCCCGCTTTTAATGGTCGGTTCCCTCCTTCTTGTCCAGTACAAAGAAGTCTCCCCGTCCCTTTGTGTCTGTTCCTCCCTTTCCCTTCTTGAGGATTCCAGTCCGTTATGGACAGAGAGAAAAGGCCTTGCCTATCTTCTTTTTCTTTCCGAACTTTCCCTTTGCCTTTTCCACTATGGGGACAAGTTTCCTCTTGGGGAGAGGAAGGAAATCCTCACGGAAAGGGAGAACGGGGGAGACGTCCTTTCTTTATCCTTACTGACCAGGGGGTCTTTTTATCGCGCCCTCGGGCTAGAGAGGAACACCAAGTCCTGTGTCCATTGCGGAGGAAAGGAGAAAATTTCTGCCTATTCCTTTACCGAGGGCGGCTTTCTATGCCTTGACTGTGCGGAAAAAAGGCAGATTCCTTCCGTCAAGGATAAAAGGGACCTTTATGTCCTAAAATTCGCCTTCCTTCCTCTTAGCGACAGCCTTTTGCAGAAGAAAGTCCCCTTTGTCCCGGGAAGGCGGATCCTTCTATCCCTTCTTGAAAACCTCAGGGATTACTTTGATTTAAAACCGAGGAAATCCTGGTCGTTCTTCCAGTCCTCATTGCAGGATTGATATGCTATACTTTTAAAGTCTAAGAAAAGAGGTAAAAATACTGTTATGGCAGAGAAAACTTTCGAAGAAGTACAGACCCATCTCATTACGAGCGGCTTTGTTTATCCAGGAAGCGAAATCTATGGCGGATTGTCTAATTCCTGGGACTATGGTCCTCTTGGCACCCTTTTGAAAAACCATCTCAAGGACCTCTGGCTGAAGCATTTTGTCCGCGGAATCGAATATAACGTCCAAATCGACCCTGCCATCATCAGGAACCCTAAAGTCTGGGTTGCGACTGGCCATGTCGCCAATTTCCACGACCCGCTCGTGGACTGCAAATACTGCCATTCCCGTTACCGGGCCGATCAGATCATCCACGAGCAGAAACCTGACCTGGATGTCGACGGCAGGAGCCAGGACGAACTGAACAAAATCAGGCAGTCGGGGGAAATTAAGTGCCCAAACTGCGGCAAGAACGAATTCACGCCTATCCGCCAGTTCCAAAGGAGGTTTAAGACCTTTATCGGCGTCACCGAGGATAAGCAAAGCGAAGTCTATCTCCGTCCGGAGACGGCTCAGGGTATCTTTGTAAACTTCAAGAACGTCAGGCGGACTACCCGCCGCAAGCTCCCTATCGGCATCTGTGACATCGGCAAGTCCTTCCGCAACGAAATCACCCCCGGCAACTTCACCTTCCGCACCCGGGAATTCGAACAGAGGGAAATTGAATTCTTCTTCAAGCCCGGCGAAGACGACAAGTGGTTCAATTTTTATAAGGAAAACTGCAAGGCATTTGTCGAGAAGCTCGGACTGAAAGACGAAAAGGTCCGCTTCCGCGACCATGAACCTCAGGAGCTTGCCTTCTATTCCAAGGCAACGACCGACATCGAGTACGATTTCCCCACCCTCGGCTGGGGCGAACTTAGGGGTATAGCCTGCCGTGGTGACTATGATTTAGGGCGCCATAGGAAGGCTTCGACCCAGGATCTCACTTATCTTGATCCCGAGACTAACCAACGCTACATCCCCCATGTCGTCGAGCCTTCCTTCGGCCTCGACCGACTTAGGCTTGCCTTGTTAAGGGATTCCTATGAGGTTGAGGAGTTAGACGGTGGGAAAGACAGCCGTATCGTCAGGCATCTTGCCCGCAGTCTCGCACCCTATACTTTCGCGGTAAGGCCTTTGAGCAATAAGCTTATTGCCCCGGCGAAGGAACTATTTGATTCTCTCCGCTATGATTTCGACTGTCTCTTTGACACGACCGGTTCCATCGGAAAACGTTACCGCCGTGAAGATGCCATCGGAACCCCTCTTTGCATCACCTATGATTTCGACTCGGTAAACGATCGTGCCGTCACTGTCCGTGAGCGGGACAGCAGGAAGCAGGAACGCGTTCCTGTCGCCTCTCTTAAGCAGTACATCCGGAATTTCCTCAATCAGGAAAACGTCCGGTAAAAAGAGGAAGTAGATGGCGTTCTCTTCCGACGTAAACATCTTTGAGGAAGTTGCCAAAAAGGCGGACATCCTCAAGGTGGTATCCCATTATATCAGCGTCGAAAAGCAGGGGAACAAATATAAGGCCCTCTGCCCTTTTCACAATGACCATCATCCTTCCAGGGACGTAAACCTTACCCGGAACACGTTTAAATGCTGGGTCTGCGGGGAAGGCGGGGATGCGATTAGCTTTGTCGAGAAGTTTGAAAAAATCTCTCCCATCGAGGCTTTAAAAAAAGTCTGCGACATCTGCCAGATTCCTTACCCTTCCTCTCTTTCCGATTTCAGACCAAGAGTGGACAGACTGAGAGAGGACTTTCCTAAGGAACTTGAGGCAATAGCTATCCTTTCGGAATATTATTCCCTTGCTCTGACTTCCAACGAAGGAAAAGAGGCAAAAGACTATCTATCCTCAATCCGGAAGATACCTGATGAGGTCATTAAACACTTTCATCTTGGCTATGCACCGAAAGATTCCTCGAAAGCAATTCAGGTTCTGAAAAAGAAAGGGATTAGTACGGAGGCGAGGGAAAAGGCCGGTATTCTTTCCCATGGCTCGATAGAGAACGACCGCTATTGCGAGCGGATCAGGTTTCCAATCGAGGATAACGATGGACATATCGTGGCCTTCTCCGGACGTCGCTTCCTTCCCGACCAGCAGGGTGAAAAGTATGTCAACTCACCCGAAAGCGTTCTCTTCAAGAAAAAAGAAGTCAGGTACCATTTCTATGAGGCAAAGGAAGAGGCGCGGAAATCAGGTTACCTTTACCTCGTCGAAGGTTTCATGGATGCCATTGCCTTTGTCCGGGCGGGTATAAGGCAGGTTGCGGCCCTTAGGGGCACAGCCCTGACAAGCGAGCACCTTGCCGCGATTAAGGATTTGCACTGCGAGGTAAGACTCTGCCTTGACTCGGACGAAGCCGGGCAATCGAACGAAGAACGTGCGGTTCCCCTGTTTTATGATGCCGGGATTCCTTTCCGCATCCTCCGGCGATTTAAAGGGGGCAAGGATGCCGACGAGGTTCTGACCAAATACGGCCAGGAGGAATTAAAGAGCCAGGCGAAAAGAAGGTACGATCCCTTCCTTTTCTTACTCGGCCGGAGACTTAACGGTCGGATGAAGAGGGAGGACAGCCAGGAGATTTCCTCGTTCCTGAGCAAAAACGCCCGCTATTACCAATCCCTCAACGATGTCGCCAAGGCCCAGGCCATCGAAGCCCTGTCGAAGGTCACCGATCTGAAAGACGATGTCCTTGTCCGGATATTGAACAATGAGTCTCTCCCGCTTCCCGAAACAAAGGGAAAGGATAAAGGAGGAAAACCCTTTGTCCGCTACCCTAAGCCTTTCCGGAAAAAGGAAACCTATGACTATCCGAAGGAAAGGGCTAGGAACAGGGCGGACAACTATAAACAGGCTGATGCCTTCGATGATGTCTTTAAGGCTGCCATGGCCTATCCGGATGGCGGAAAAAGGGACGAGGAACTGAGGAAGAACGAAACCCAGCTTATCCTTGTCCTTCCTCTTTCCCGCGATGCGACAAGTAAACTGCAGGAAAGCAGGCTGGATTTTTCCTTCCGTCCCTTCTTTGACCTTGCTAATAGGATCGGAAATCTCTTCCTAGGGAAGACTAGCCTTTCCTGCTTCGATGCGGATACCTATAAAACCTTGGAAGAACAGGTTTCCTCGGCCGATAATGAAAAAAAAGAAGAGAAAAAGGATGAGAAGGAAGAGGAAGACGAGTTTGGCTTCTCGGAGGACGACTTAGGCTCCTATTCCTTTTCCAAGGAAGAGCAGGCTTTCCTTCTTTATGTGGTGAAACTGAGGAAGCGCCTTTCCCCTTCCCTCTACTCGGGGCCTTCTTTCCATAAGGCCATCCTCGTCCACGGGCTCATAAAGGAGAAGATTGACCTTCTAAATAAAATCAAATTGGAAAAAGGCGGGAAGAGGGACGTCGAGGATGCCCAGAAGCTTGCCAGGCTGGATTTGAAGATCCGTTCCCCTAGGATGAATCTCAAGTCCTGAGAAATTGTTTTTCCTTTTTCTGCCTCCTTGAAAAGAGAAACAGGGGAAATAATAATATTTGTGTTGTTTGGTCAATGTTTATTTTTCTCATGGAAAAAGGAGGCTAGCATGTCAGCCAACGGAAAAACAAAGGATACGGACGCAAAGAGGAAAAGGCAGAAAATGAAAGCGGGCAGTGTCGCGTTGGATAAGAAAGAAAAACCGGCTGCCTTAAAGGAAAAGGCAGGTGGAAAAGCAAAAAAGGCGGGAAAGCCATCTCTTTCGGTTCCGGAAAAGACTGGCAATGCAGCCAAAAAGTCAAAACCTAGGACGACGGAAAAAAAGAAGGCCAGCAAAACGGAAGCAAAGTCCAAGTTAACCCCTAAGAAGACATCCGCTCCTTCTACGAAGGAACCAAAGCCTTTGCCAAAGGGACAGAAGGACCCTAAGAAGGGAACTCCTTCCGTCGGTGCGGCAAAACCCTCTTCACCCGAAAGCGGGAAGGGGAAAAGGGCCAATGTGACTAAGTCAAAGGCCAAAAAGGCTTCCATCGTGAAGGATAAAACCAGTCAGGGAACGGAAAAAGAGACCGTGAAGGCTGTCTTTGAAAAAAACAGCGGGGAAAAGATCTCCGGCAAGTCAAAGAAGCTTTCATCCTCTTCCAAAAAGGATACTAAGGTCACGAAAGTCAAACCGGAAAAGGCCTTTTCCGATGAGGAAATCCGTTCCCTTGTCGTTTCCACTTCTAAGGGCAAGGGCGTAAAGAAGACCGTCAAGGAAGCAGCCAAGCTTGGCAAGGAACTTAGGAGCCTCGATGATATCGAAAAAGCCTTGATTGATGCCGGCAAGAAGAACAACAACGTCATCCCGACTAAGGTCTATGAAAAGTATACGAAAAATTTCAATCTAAGCGATGATGATGTCAGTTCCATCGTCGACAATTGCCTTGCCAAAGGCCTTGTTCTTGAAGGGGATGACAGGGACGAAGAAAGCGACGATGATTTCTCCTCTGGCGAAAATGAAGAGACAAACAGGCAGGAAGTCGTTCCTGGCAGGAGAAACGAAGAAGAAAACGACGATTATGACGAATTCGATGACGATGACGGAAGCGGGTATGAAGGCGAAGGCGGAAACTATGGAGGAGCCCAGGTTTCCGACGATGACGACGTCCTTGACGAAGAAGAAGAGGAAGAGGAGGAAGAGGCTGTCGCCCAGTCCAGGAAGAATGCTGATCCTGTCCGGCAGTACCTTCACTCTATCGGTCTTTATCATGTCCTTAAGAACCAGGAGGAGGAAGTCGCTTTGGCTAAGCGTGTCCTTGCCGGCGACCAGGATGCAAAAGACGAACTGATTGAATGCAATCTTAAGCTGGTCGTTTCTATCGCCAAGCATTATGTAAACCGGGGAAGGGACTTCCTTGACCTGATCCAGGAAGGAAACCTTGGATTAAGGAAGGCTGTCGAGAAATTCGACTACACCCGCGGCTTCAAGTTCTCCACTTATGCGACATGGTGGATCCGGCAGGCCATTACCCGTGCCTTGGCAGACCAGGCGCGTACGATCCGTATCCCGGTTCACAGGGTAGAAACCATCAACAAAATCACCCGCGCATCCCGTAAGCTTCAGCAGAAGCTAAGCCGTGAGCCTACGGCTGAGGAAATCAGCGAGGAACTTAACGGCAGCTTCACCCCTGAGCGCATCCGGGAAATCCAGCAGATTTCCTTGGATCCGATTTCCCTTGAAAAGCCTGTCGGGGAAGAGGAGGACAGCCATGTCGGAGACTTCATCGAGGACAAGGATAACCTCTCCCCATACGATTATGCCAACCAGGCTAGGGAGACTGAACGGATAAACGAAGTCCTCTCCCAGCTAACCGACCGGGAAGCGAGAGTCATCCGTCTCCGCTATGGGCTTGAGGACGGACGCAACCATACCTTGGAGGAAGTCGGAAAGGAATTCAATGTCACCCGGGAGCGTATCCGGCAGATTGAGGCCAAGGCCCTGAAAAAACTCCGCCATCCTTCCCGGAGTAAACTGCTGAAGGATTTCCGCAAATAGCATGGTTCTTTCTTCCCGGCTTTCCCTTGCTTCTTCCCTTATCCCTAAGGGGAGGACAATAAGGGACATCGGTGCCGACCATGGGCTTCTGTCCCTTTTTCTGGCCGAAAGAGGCCAGAAAGTGTATGCCGTCGAAAATAAGGAAGGGCCCTTTAGAAACCTTCTCTCTTCCCTAAAGGAAAATCCCACTTCCCTTGTGACTCCTTTGTTTCAGGACGGAAGGAAGACCCTGCCAAAAGATGTCAGCGGGGCCATCCTCCTTGGGAGGGGAGGAAGAACGATTGAGGGAATCCTTTCCGCGGCCAAAGAAAAGCTCGAACGCCTTTCCTTTGTTCTCATCGAGCCACAGAGCGATTTTTCGCTTCCTATTTCCTTTCTTCTCCATAGCGGGTTTGTCAATGACGGAGGATGTTATGTTTTCGAGCGGCGCTATTACCCCTTGCTTTCTTTCCGGAAAGGAAAGGAGAGAACCTATTCGAAAGCCGAATATCAATTCGGTCCTTACCCCCTTTCTTCCCATGACCGGGTTTTAAGTGAATATCTGGATAAGGAAATCGAATCCCTATCCCGGCTTAGCGAAAAGGCAAGACAAACAAAAGGGGAAGCGTTATCCCTTCTTCTCGCCGCAAAAGCCTATAGGAGGAAATAGAAAATGGAAGAAAACGAAACGAGCACAAAGGAAATCGAAAAAAATCAGGTCAGCGATGCCTATGCCTTCTTCCTCCGTTCGATTTCCTCCCTCACGAAGCTAAAAAAAGAAGAGACTGCGGCTTATCTTGAACAGTACCGCAAGCATCCTTCTGACGAATTACGCAACCAGATTGTGGAAGGAAACAGGTGCCTTGTCCTTGACACGGCGAATCAGTTCACGGCAAACGTTTATCCGGAAAGCCGGAAACGTTCCCTGACCCTTGAACTTTGCCAGGAAGGATCAATCGCCCTCTCTGATGCGGTGAGGGGATTTAAGGCGGAGAGCGGGAACGCCTTCTCCACTTTTGCCGTGTCCTGCATCAAGAACCGAAGGCTTTCCTATAGGCAGAATAAGCTTCCCCAGGTCAAGACCCCGACGTCGATTCAAAAAACAATCAAGATTGTTTCCCTGCTTCAGAAAGAATACGCCAAAACCCACACTTCCCTGCCTTCGAAGCAGGAAAGGATTTCCTTAAGCAAGGGAAGCCTGACTAGGAAGGACCTAGACGATTTGTCCGACTATTATCAGAAAAAAGTGCCGCTCTCCTTAGATAGCACAATTTCCGCAGGCAGCGATTCCCCGACCTTTGAGGAAAGCCAGGCGGACGATTTCTCCCTTCAGCCGGATTCGGTTTCCAGCGAGAATGAGCAGTTCTCCCTTAGGCAAAAGGCGTTAGCTTCCCTAAAGCCGATTGAAAAGGACATTCTTCTTTCCCGGAGCAATCTTGCCCCTAGAAAGACCACATTACGGGAGCTTTCGGAGAAATATAAAATCAGTAAGGAGCGTTGCCGTCAGATTGAAGAAAGAGCAAAGGAAAAGGTAAAGCAGTACCTAAGCCAATTCGAGTAGTTTAGAATAGATTTTCCTTGCCGCCCCGCGGGAAAGGGAAGTCGAGGAAAGAAGATAGAGGTCTTGAAAGGACCTCTTTTCCTTTTCGACGTCTTTTGGTGAGGATAGGAAATATCCCTTATGGGAAGGAAAACGCTCTTTCCTGGCGGAAAAAAGGGCCCTGGCATTGCTCGAGGTTTTGTCTCCAAGAACGGCAAAGGAAAAGTTTTCCTTTTCCTTGCCCTTAAGGAAGGCTAGTGCCCTATGCAGACGGGAAGAGAAAACCGGGCAGGAAGGGGAAACATAGTCGAGAGAGTAGCCGTTAGAAGAGATTTTCTTTTTTGCCCTGTCCGTCTCTTTCTCTCCTAGGGTAGACTGGGTAAAAAGCAGGGCCGGCTTTCCTTTTCCTTCCTTTAAGGAGGAAGGTAAGGAAAAATCATTGTCCGGATTTAGATAAAAGGCTTTTTTCCACTCGGAGAGAAAAGAAAGGGTCTCAGGATGGTCTTTTTTCCCGGCATAGAAAAGAATTTCCCCGTGGTATGCCTCTTTCCTTTCCTTAAGGCGGGAGAGGATGATCGGACAGGTGGTGAGCAAAAAAGGAATTCCTCTCTTTTCTGCTTTTTCCCTCTCCGGTTTTGGGGCCCCGTGGGCGGAAAAGACGAGGAGAGAATCCTTTCCGAAAGAAAAGGAGAGGATATCTTTTGGAAGGAAAGAAGCGTCCCTTTCCTTCCTTAATCTCTCGTTTTCCTCTTTGTTATGCCTTAAAGGATGGGCAAGGAAAATCTTTTTGCCTTTTCCTTCCTCCTCCCTTTTTCGGACTGCGGAAGTCACACCGCTGCAGAAGCCGATGTCCGTTATAAATTTAACCACGCAACCATTATAGGGGATTTTGCCCAAAGGGGACAGGGAAAGAGGGGGGCGGAAAGAGAAATCAGGTAGCCTGAAATGTAAAAAACTGATATACTTTTAAAAGAGGTAATCAAGGTATGGATTATTCTAAATATATTGGCGTTACGCAGGACTTTCCGAAAAAGGGAATCTCGTTCAAGGATATCTCTCCGCTTCTGCGGAATCCGGAAGCCTTTTCTTCCTGCATCGACGATCTTGCCAAAAGGGCAGAACCCTTCGACTATGACGTCATCATCGGGCCGGAGTCCCGCGCCTTCCTCTTCGGGGCAGCCTTAGCCTACAAGGCGAAAAAAGGCTTCGTCATGGCGAGAAAGGGGGGAAAGCTTCCCGGTATCACCAATAAAATCACTTATCAGCTCGAGTACGGGACGGCAACCATTGAAATCCCGGCAAACTCCTTTAAAAAGGGGGACCGCGTCCTTCTTATCGATGATCTAATGGCAACCGGAGGGACCTTTAAGGCATTGAAGGATCTAGTCCTCTCCGCCGGAGGGGAGCCTGTCGGCTGCATTACCGTCATCATTCTCAAGGAACTCCACGGCGAAAAGAAGATCGGCCTTCCCTGCAAAGCCCTGTTGGATCTCTAGTCCTATGGAATTTCCGAAATCGGTCTATACCTTCGAGGAAGTCAAGAAGGTCTATTCGGCTTACATCAAGGATCCTAAGGATCTTAGCCGGATTGAGGACGCCTATCATTTTGCTGCGGCAAAACACGATGGCCAGTTCCGCAAATCCGGCGATCCCTATATTTCTCATTGCCTTGGGGTGGCGGAAATCATCGCCGAGAGGCAGGGCGGACCGACGACCATCATCGTCGGCCTGCTCCATGACACCATCGAAGACACGGGAACGACAAAAAAAGAAATCGAAGACCGTTTCGGAAGCGATGTCGCAGACAGGGTCGAGGCCTTGACCAAGGTCACCCGGCTTAGCGACTATAAGAACGTCGAATTCACCGCCGAAAACCATCGGAAGATTTTTGTGGCCATGGCCAAGGACATCCGGGTCATCATCGTCAAACTGGCCGACCGCCTCCACAATAGGCGAACGTTGAGGTATCAGCCGGAACAGAAGCAGATTTCCATCTCCCAGGAAACGCTGGACGTCTATGCTCCGATTGCCCACCGTCTTGGTCTTTATAAAATCCAGACGGAACTAGAGGACCTTTCCCTCTACTTCAGGAAGCCCGACATCTATAATGCCATTGAGAAAAGAAGGACCGAGAGCGTAAAGGATGCCCAGGTCGCCTTGAACGAATTAAAGAGAGAGCTTTCCGACATCCTCAAGAAATCAGGCATTCCCTTTCTGATCACCGATCGGGTGAAATCCGTCTATTCCATTTACAAAAAAAGGTACAACAAGCATTATTCCTTTGAACAGATTTACGATATCCTTGCGCTAAGAGTCATCACCGAGACCGAACAGCAGTGTTACGAAATACTCGGCTATGTCCATGCCAACTTCAAGCCAGTCCCCGGCCGGTTCAAGGACTATATTGCAAGGCCTAAGCCGAACAGGTACCAGTCACTGCACACCACCGTAAGGACCTCAAGCGGCCGCAACTTCGAAATCCAGATCCGGACAAAGCAGAGGGACGAGATTGCCGAAGGAGGCATTGCGGCCCACTGGCGGTACAAGGAAGGGACGAACTATGATCCCAAAAAAGAGCAGGCCGAAATCGAGAACCAGTTGCACTGGTTCAAGGACTTTGTTTCCTTCACTGCGGAAGACAAGGACGACAATGCAAAGGAATACAGGGATGCCTTAAGCCATGACATCTTTGATGCAAACGTCTATGTTTTCACTCCGAAGGGGAACGTCATCTGCCTGCCTGCCGGTTCGACCCCTATCGATTTCGCTTACCGGATCCATTCGGACCTCGGCGACCATCTTTCCGGATCCAAGGTGAACGGAAGGCTCGTCCCGATTTCCACTCCGCTTAAAACCGGGGATATTGTCGAAGTCATCGTCGGAAAGAATGCCTCCCCGAACACCGAATGGTTAAACAGGGCCAAGACCTCCTTTGCCAAGAGCAAAATCCGGAAGTACCTGGTGAAGGTCAATTCCGACTTCGTCCGGGAAAACCAGATTAAGCGCGGAAAGCAGACCTTGGTCGATTCCCTCCGGGAAAGAAAGATTAACCTTGACCCTAGCCAGGTCATCACCAAGAAGGTTCTCGAAGCCTTTTCCTCAAACAGCCCAGACGATCTTTATGCCAAACTCGGCGGGCGCTCCATTTCGGCCGCCCAGATCATCGAGGCGAGCGAGAACGTCAACTATACGGCTGCGATGACTAGCCAGGAGAGGGCTCAGCGCATCAATTCCCGTGCACCGGTCAAAACGAATACCACCGATGCCATCACCTTAAGGAACGGTGACTCCGTGAGGACCTCCCTTGCCAACTGCTGCCGCCCCATTCCCGGGGATGACATCATCGGCTTTGTCTCCACCGGACAGGGAGTGAAGATTCACCGGAAAGAATGCCCGAACGTCAAAAAGAACACCAACGATTCCCGCCTTATTCAGGTAAAGTGGAACCCCTTAGGAATCAAAGACCAGGAATTCCCCGTGGACCTGGAAGTGGAATGCCATGACCGGGACAAGCTCATTGTGGATTTAAGGAACGCCCTTTCCGCCGTCAACTGCAAGGTGACGAAGATAAACGCCAAGTACCATTCCTCCAATTCCTCGACGACGATAGAACTGACGGTCCTTGCCCATAACCGTGAGGCCCTCGACTCTTACATCTCTGCGATATCCCTCGTCAAATCCGTCTTCCAGATCCGGCGGAAATTCCATTAGCCCGTCCTTTCCCACTTCTTTTCCGTGCTATAATCTTTAGCGTATTGTCTTTATTTTTTTAGGAGGCCTTTTTTATGCCAATCATTAACAAACCCCGGGGCACCATCGATTACTTCGGAAGGCAGGAGTCCCTTTTGTCCAAAGTCCGTTCCATCGCCTTGAATAGGGCCCGTCTTTATGGATGCGAGGAAATCGAACTGCCTAGGTTCGAGGAAAACCGTCTGTTCCACCGTACCGTGGGGGAAAGCAGCGATATCGTCACCAAGGAAACCTTTGATTTGGCGAAAAAGGGGGACAAGGATTACACCTTGCGTCCCGAATTCACTGCCTCGGTCAGCCGGGCCGTCATCGAAAACAAACTCTATGTCTCCCCGGATAGGCCGCTGCGGATCTGCTACTTCGGACCCGTCTTCCGTTATGAGCGCCCCCAGGCCGGGCGTCTTCGCCAGTTCAATCAATACGGAGTCGAGTTCATCGACACCAAGGTCGATTTAGACACCTCCCTTGACTGTTTCCTTCTTTCCTTGCGCAGTGCCGAGAAGATTCTCGGTCACAAGGTCAAGGCAAAGCTGAACTACCTTGGCTCCTTCCTCAGCCGGGAAAACTACAAGAAGGCGTTATACGCCTATTTCAAGCCGAAGATCGGGGAAAGGTGCGACGACTGCAAAAGACGTCTGGAGACCAATCCGCTCCGCATCCTTGACTGCAAAGTCGAAAAGGACCAGGAAATCGCCGAAAAGGCACCCCGGATTTCGGATTATCTAAACGAAGAGGACCGAAAGGAGAAGGAGTCGATCCTTTCGACCCTCTCTTCCCTTTCCATCGACTATGAGGTCGACTCGGAGCTAGTCCGCGGACTGGATTACTATACCGGACTGGTCTGGGAAATCTACGACAGCTCGAATCCGGCTGTCGGGGCTATCGGTGGGGGTGGGAAGTATTCCTCCCTCAGGGAACAGATCGGCGGACCGAAGAGGGAAGGAATCGGTTTCTCCCTTGGAGTCGAACGCGTCCTTCTTTCCCTCACGGAGGAACGGAAGAAAGAACTTTGCCAAGGCCGGGTCACCGATGTCTTTGTCATCGACAGGCAGCGGGACGGAAAGGCGCTTAGGTTTGCCGATGCCCTTCGAAGGAAGGGTCTTTCCGTCGCCATCGCTTCCTTTGGGAAAGGCAGGGGAGGCTGCTTTAAGAGGGCAGACCGGCTCAATGCCAAGAAAGTCCTGATCCTTGACCTAGACGGCAGCTTTAAGATAAAGGACAGGCAAAGCCGTACCCAGCAGGAAGTCAAAGAAGAGGAAGTCCTTCCTCTCCTGGAAAAGAGGTAATATTATGTTACGAGACCACAATTGCGGCGAACTTAGAATCGGCGACGTAGGAAAGAGGGTCACGCTCTGCGGATGGGTGAAGAGTGTGCGAAATCTCGGCTCCCTTTGTTTTATCGATTTAGGCGACAAATACGGAATCACCCAGCTTAACGTTCCTGTCTCGGTCTACAAGGAAACCGATGTCCGGAGCGAGTACTGCATAGAGGCGAAAGGCAAGGTCGTCGAACGCAGCGAGAAGAATCCGCAGATTTCTACCGGGGACATCGAAATCCAGGTGGGATCCCTTAAGGTCTTCTCCGTCTCTAAGACGACGCCTTTCGAAATAAAGGATGACACGAGTGCTAGCGAGGATACCCGCCTTACCTACCGGTATCTTGACCTCCGCCGTCCGATTAGGCAGAAGTACAGGAAAATCCGCTCTGACCTAAGCCGGTACACGAGAGAATACCTTTATAACAGGGACTTCCAGGAAATCGATACTCCGACCTTGATCAAGTCTACCCCCGAGGGGGCAAGAGACTATCTCGTCCCTTCCCGCATTTATCCCGGCAGCTTCTATGCCCTCCCTCAGTCCCCCCAGCTTTATAAACAGCTTCTTAGGATTGCCGGCACTGACCGTTATTTCCAGTTAGCCCACTGCTACCGCGACGAGGACCAGAGAGCAGACCGTCAGCCGGAATTCAGGCAGATTGACTGCGAAAGGTCCTTCTGCACAAGAGAAGACGTCCTTTCGGTTATCGAAGGGTTGCTTAAATATGTGTTCAAGAAGATTAAGAATGTTGATCTTCCTGATTTCGTCCGCAGGAGCTATGCGACTGCCATCCACGACTATGGCAGCGATAAACCGGATAGGCGCTTTGGAAGGCTGATCAAGGATGTCACCGACATCCTTTCTTCCTGCGGTTTTAAAGCGTACCAGGGAAAGAGCGTCAAGGCCCTCCTTGTGCCCTCTTTGGCCAAGGAAACCTCGCGCAAGCAGAGGGACGCAGATAACGTGCTTGCCAAGAAGTTCAAGGTTTTCGGTGTCTCCCATCTGAAGTTCGAAAACGGGGCCTTCGTCGGTCCGATGGTCAAGAACATCCATCCGGACGCCTTGGATAATCTTGTCAAAGCCCTCACTCCTAAGGAAGACGACCTTCTGATCCTCTGTGCCGACAGCAAGGAGGAACATGCCTGCCTTGCCTTAGGTGCGCTACGCTCCTATTATGGGAAGAAGCTCGGGCTGACGAAGAAGGATGATTATAAGCCTCTCTTTGTCCTTGACTGGCCTCTCTTCGAGAAAGAGGACGACGGACACTATGAGGCCCTTTCCAATCCGTTCACCCGGCCGGTGGACGAGGATCTGCCCCTACTTGACTCTGCCCCGGAAAAGATCCGGTCCACGAGTTACGACACAGTGCTTAACGGCGTCGAACTTTCTTCCGGCGCTCTCCGGATCTATGACTCCAAGGTCCAGCAGAAGGTCTTTGAAATCCTCGGATTAAGCGATCAAGACATCCATGAGCGTTTTGGCTTCCTTGTCTCCGCCCTTGGCTATGGCGTCCCTCCGGAAGGCGGGTTTGGAATCGGCGTCGAGCGTCTGGCCAGGGAACTTGCCGGGACGGACAACGTCCGGGACGTCGTTGCCTTCCCGAAGAATCTCAAGGCCTATGAGCCTAGGAGCGAATGTCCTTCCCCTGTCCCTAGTGCCGACACGGACATTCTCGGACTGAAAATCGTCCCCGTCCCGAAGACGGAGAAGAACTAACCATTTCGGAGGTAACAGATGCAGGAGCTTTCTTTTAAAAGCACGGCCCTTAAAAGCAGTCTGACTTCCGCCTTAGAAAAAGAAGGCTTCGTCAATAGGTCCCCTATCCAGGCCAAGACGATTCCTCTCAGGCTGAAGGGGAAGAATGTTTTGGGTGTGGCCCCGACAGGGACCGGGAAGACATTAGCCTACCTCTGCCCCATCCTTTCCGACAGGAAGGACGACGGACATGTCCAGGCCATCATCCTCTCCCCGACTGTCGCCTTACTAAGCCAGATAAAGGAAGTGGCGGAGAGACTTCTTGACATTAGGGGCTTCCCAAAAGGATCAATCAAGGCCATCTATGACGAAAAGGACTTTACCAAGTCCTCCCCGACCCTTGTTCTGATTACTCCGGCCCTTTATTCCAAGGTCACCAGCCACTATCCGGTCAACGAGCTAAAGAGAATCATAATCGACGAAGGGGACAGGATTGCCTTCGACGGCTTTGCCTCCTGCCTTTCCGCCCTTTCTAAGCCAAAGGAGAAAGGAAGGATTTCCTTTTTCTCGGCCTCCGTCAACACTCAGGATCTGACCCGGATTAAGCGTGCCTTCCGGATTCAATGTATCGTCGACGTCCGAGGGGAAATCACCAATAAGAGCGTCAAACACCACAGGATCGACATCCGCACCTCCTCTAAGGCCGAGGCTCTTAAGGCCTTCCTTAGGCAGAAGAAACCCTTTAAGACAATTGCCTTCGTTTCCTCAAAGGAGGAACTTTATAAAGTCGCGGAGGAACTCAAAAAGCTTTCGGTGCATTTCCTTTTCGTCCACGGCGCCTTAGACAAACGTGTGATCAGACAGACTAGGGATAGATTCAAGGGAGAGGGCGAACACCTTCTTTTAGCCTCGGACTATGTCTCCCGGGGAATCGACATCCCGGAAGTGGACACGATTGTTTCCCTTGACCTTCCTTATGACCTAGACTACTACTTCCATCGTGCAGGGCGGGCAGGACGCTTTGATGCCCCGGGAGACTCCTACTTCTTTCTCAAGGACACAGATGAGGAAGGGCTGAAGAAGGCTAAGGACTTAAATAAGCGCGGCCTTACCTTCGACACCCTGATTCTTTCCGGCGGCATACTAAGAAGCAGCAAGGGGAACTACCAGTTCAAGAACAGGGGAAAGAAGGACCGGGCGGAGAACGAGAAGTTGCAGAAGCAGATCCGCCATGCCGTCAACAAGACAAAAAGCAAGAAGGTTAAGCCTAACTACAAAAAGAAAGTCCGTAAGGCCGTCGACCTTGTCAAACTTAAACACCGCAAGAAAGTCGTTTTGACCAACATCATCAAAAGCGGCGGGAACGCGACCGACTTCCATATCGACGAGGACTTTGGAAAGCGGAAGAAGAAATAGAAAAAGCCGGAAGGGATGCCTTCCGGCTTTTCCTTAGAAGCCGGCAATTGCCTTTTTCAGCCTTTCAATTGCCTCTTTCGTCTCAAAGACGCCGATTTCCTTGCCTTTGGCAAAGAAGAGGAGGCGGTCTTTTCTTCCTGTCCCGGCCAGCCCGAAGTCACTGTCCTTGGCTTCGCCAAGGCCGTTCACCGGACAGCCCCTGATGGCGATTTTCCTGTCCTTTCCGACATGGTCAAGGTAGGAGAGGATTTCTTCGGCAATCGGCTTCCTGTCGTAGGCCCTTCTCCCGCATCCTGGGCAGAGGATGAGATCAGGGACGTCTTTTCTTTTTCCGCTCAGCTTCAGTAATTCCTTGCAGGCCCGTATCTCTTCCTTCCGGTCGCCGGCCAGAGAGACACGGAGGGTGTCGCCGATTCCTTCCTTAAGGAGGGGAAGAAGGGCGGCAGTGGATTTCCTTGCCCCAAGAAGGGAGAAACCTGCCTCGGTCAGTCCGACATGGAGAGGATAGGGATAAAGGGAATAGGCTTTCTTATATAAGAGGATTGTTTTCTCCACGCTGGAGGATTTCAGGGACAGGACAAGATGGGTAAACCCTTCCTCCTTGAAGACCTGAAGAGTGTCTTCTAGGGCAAGGAAGTAATCGTCGATAGGGTCTTTTCCCTTTCCCTTATAAAAATTAAGGGAACCAGAATTGACTCCGATTCGGAGAGGAATCCCCTTTTCCTTGCAGAGATGGATCAGCTTTAAAAGCCTTGGCCGGTCAAGGAAGTTCCCAGGATTGATCCGGACCTTGTCCGCTCCGTTTTCGATGGCTAGAAAGGCGAGAAGAGGATTGTAGTGGATATCGGCGATAAGGGGAATAGGATAAATTTTCTTCCTTTTCGAAAAGGCGAGGGCGTCAGGTCTGTCAAGGACGGAAAAACGGAGCAGGTCAAGGCCCCTTGGGATGAGGGGAAGAAGTTCCTTCCTGTTTTCCTTTACATGGGAGGTCTTCTTTCTGTTCCTAGTCTGGATAAGGACTGGATGTCCTTGTCCTATCCTTTTATTCCCGATAGGAAATGCGATTCTTTTCATTTTCTGTATTATACAACCTTCCTAATGGAGATAGGGGAAAAGGGAATAGTCAAAGACGGCCTTATAGAGGGTAAGGGGAAAGAAGGAAGAATAAAGCCTCCTGTCTTTCCGCCTGATTCCCTTCTTCTTGATTTCCCCCTTGAGGAAGTCCCTTGTCTTCTTATAGGGAAGGGAAAACTCCTCTAGATGCGAAAGAAGCTCAAGGAAGGAAAGGACACCGTAATTCATCAAGTCGACTTTCGTCTTGGCAGGAAAGAAAAGAAAGCTCCCCTCCTTCTTCTTTGTCTTTACTTCATTCGTGTAAACGAAGGTTTCCTTTTGCCTTGGAAGAAGGCCGGCCCTAGAGAGCTGGTCCTTTGCGGAATAATAGCCAAGATGCATTCCATGGCGAAAGACATAGCAGGAATAGAGGTAAACCTCGTGGCTTGGAAGGATGCTAAGATACCCTCTGTCCTTCCTCGGAAGAAGAAAGACGCCGGGACGATACCGCAGGATCTTCCCCTCGTCGCAAAGTCCCTTCCTCTGCTGCCGGAGATTGTCTTTTTTCCATAGGGGGATATCCTTAAGGAAGATAAGCTCCCCCGGCCTATAGTTCTTTTTTAAATAGCCAAGCAATTCCATAATTCACGCCTTTATAATAATGATTATAAACTCTGTGAAGATAAAATCAAAAAAATATTGGCAGAAAATGGCTTATTTAGGTTCTTTTTTTGATTTTACCTAGAAGCAAAGGAATCCTTGCAAAAGAGAGAGCAGCCAACTAAAATGAAAAAGGTAAATATTGGAGGAAATACAAAATGGCTGAAAAGCGCGATATTATTACCTTACGTTGCTCCGTCTGCAAGAACGAAAACTACATTGCGACGAAGAACAAGAAGACCCATCCGAACCGTTTCTCGACAAGGAAGTTCTGCCCTCACTGCAACAAGAAGACCCTTCACGAAGAGAAGAAGTAAACAAAAAGGAGTGAATAGACAATGGCTGATATCATTGATGCCGGCGAATTAAAACCGGGAACCGTCTACCTTTACAAAGGCGAACTCCTTCAGGTCATCGACATCGTCCACAACAAGACTGCCATGGCCAAGAGGAAACACAAGATCAAAGCGAAGAACCTCCGTTCCGGTGCCATCTCCGAGAGGATGCTCTTTTCCGGAGAAACCGTCGAACGTGCCTTCCTCGACAAGAAGAACAGGACTCTGTCCTACCGTGACGGAGACGAAGCAGGGTTTGCCCACTTCAGGGATGACGAGACCTACGAAAGGGTCGATCTTCCTATTTCCCACGTCAAGAACGAGCTTCAGTACCTTCCGGACAATTCCAAGGTCATCATCACCTATTTCGGAAATGAAATCCTCGGCATCCAGCTTCCGGACAAGGTCGCCCTGGAAATCGTCGATACCGACGACAATGCAACTGCCGGTGATACCGTCAACAAGGCGAGGAAGGACGCTGTTCTCGAGACCGGTCTGAAGATCAAGGTCCCTAGGTTCATCAAGAACCACACGAAGATCTGGGTCAAGACGGCTGACGGCAGCTACGACAGCCGCGCCTAATCACGGCTGAGGGGAAAGTCATGCACTTTACCATCAACACGGTCGCTTTCGTCTTCATCCTCTTAGGATGCATCCTCGTTGGAATCATCCTCGGTTTCCTCATTGCCCGCAAGGTGGTGAAGAAACAGCTTAAGGAGAACCCGCCGATTAACCGGGACAGGATCAAAGCCAGGTACCGGTCGATGGGGCGCACTCCTTCTGAGGCCCAGGTCAATAGCACAAGGCGTGCCATCTCCGAAGCCCAGAAAAAGAGCCAGAAATAAGAAAAGACCCGGTGGGAAGACCACCGGGTTTTTTCCGTTTCCAGGAAAATTCAGTCCTTGAAATGGGTTTCCGGCTCAGTTCCCTTCTCTAGGCGTTTGATGTTGGAGAGGTGGCGAAGGACGAGGAGCGTGGCGATAAGAAGATAGGTGATGCTTGTGACGTAAGTAAGATGAAGGAAGAAGGAAGAAGAGAAATAGGTTCCTCCGTCATAGCTTAGCGGATCCTTAAGGAGAGTCAAATCCAGAATAGCGGGGACGAAGGAAAGGAGCATGACGCTAGGTGCGGCGATGACCGAGGCAAAGGAGACCCGTTTTTTATAGAAAAAGAGAAGAAGGAAAAGGGCAAATCCTATGGCAAAGAGGATGGGGCAGGTATAAAGGACAAAGCCGGCAAAGCAGGCTACGGCCTTGCCGCCCTTAAACCGGCTGTAAAGGGAGAAGGAATGTCCTAGGGCGACAGAGATGCCCCTTAGACAGATAAGAAGCTCGTCCCGCTTAGCAAAGGAGATAAGGTCCCTTTTGGCAAAGACAAGGAGAAGATGGAGGAACAGGCAGGGAAGGAAGCATTTCCTCCTATCGAGGAACATCGTGAGATACCCCCACCACCGCCCGACGCTTCTTCCGACGTTCGTCCCCCCGGCGTTATGGCTTCCGACCTTTAGGATGTCGATTCCCTTTGCCGAGGCGATGAATCTAGCCGTCGGGATTCCTCCGATTAGATATCCGAGCAAGGCTACACCGATAAAAAGGATGACTGTGAATGTGATTTCCATAATTCATGATTCCCTGTGAAAATTATATGGGACGGCAGGTTCTTTGCAATAATTATCGAACGCAACTATTTTTCTGTAAGGGGGCGTTCGGATAAAAAAGGAAATCCCACCGGCTTTTTTATCCTTGAACGGCCCTCTTATGCCAAAAGAGAAGAACTTTGTCCGGAAAGAGGGATGTTTTTTGGAGGAGGAAACCTTTCCAAATCTCTCCTCTTCCCTTTAATTTTCGCTTGATTTCCATTAAAATCTTTCTGAGGTTTTTTTGAATGGGTGAAAAGTATAATGCAACAAGTCTGACCGTTCTTCATGGGCTCGAGCCTGTCCGCGAACGTCCGGGTAGGTACATCGGATCCACAAGTACCTTAGGCCTGCACCACCTTGTCTGGGAAATCGTCGACAATGCCGTCGACGAGGCCAACGAGGGCTATGGGAAGAACATCTTCGTAACCATCCACAGCGACGGCTCCCTGGAAGTCGAGGACCAGGGACGGGGCGTCCCCTATGACTATAATGCGAAAGAGAAAAGGAGCGGTTTCCAGATTGTCTATCAGACCCTCCATGGCGGCGGAAAGTTCGACGAATCCAACTACAAGTCGGCCGGTGGCCTTCATGGTGTCGGCGCCTCGGTCACAAACGCCCTTTCCGTCTATAGGGAAGTCCATTCCTACCGGGACGGAGTAGACCATTTTGCCCGGTTTGACAAGGGAGGCTCGAAGTTTTCCGGAATCAAAGACCTAGGAAAGACCAATAAGCGGGGGACAGACGTCCGTTTCCTTCCTGACCCGGCGATATTCGACGACGTCACCTTCTCCTTCGACCGTATCGCCCAGCATCTCGATGACCAGGCCTGCCTGACCAAAGGCGTGACCTTCCATCTTTACGATGAACGGACGGGAAGAAAACAGGATTTCTATTACGAAAACGGTCTTCTCGAGTACTATAACCGCCATACCGCGGGGAAGCTCCCTTTGACTAAGCCAAGGCACTTTGACGGAACCGACAACGGAATCAAAGTCGAAGTCGTCTTCGGTTTCCTCAAGGACAACTACGACGAGAAAATCATTTCCTTTGCAAACGGAGTCCGCACCGGAGACGGCGGCTATCATGTCACCGGTTTCAAGAAGGCGAGGACGACCTGTTATAACCAGTATGGAATCACAAACGGCCTGATTAAGGCTAACTCTCCCTTAGACGGAGACTGCCTGCGGGAAGGGCTTGTCGCCATTCTTTCCGTCTGGGTCCCGGAGCATCTTCTCCAGTTCGAAGGACAGACGAAGGGAAAGCTAGGAACGAAGGAGGCCTTGAACTCCGTCGATGCCGTCAGGGAAGGCCAGCTTAGCTATTATCTTGCCGAAAACAAGCAGGAAGCCGATGCCGTCGTGAAGAAGACAAGCGACGAAAGGAAGATCCGTGAAAAGACCGAAGCCGAGCGGAAGAAGGAAAGAGAACTCCTTAAGTCCAAGATTTCCGGCTTCAACCTTTCGGATAAGCTTACCCCCTGTTCAAGCAAGAACTATAGGCAGAACGAACTCTTTATCGTCGAGGGGGATTCGGCAGGCGGTTCGGCAAAGAAAGGCCGCAATCCTAAGACTCAGGCCATCCTCCCTCTCCGCGGAAAGCCGAAGAACACAACTGAAATCGAGGATGAGAAGATCCTTCTCGGAAATAAGGAAATCGCCACGCTGATTTATACGATCGGGGCCGGCTATGGCGATGAGTTCAAGATTAAGGACATCCATTACGGCAAGGTCATCATCAGGACCGATGCCGATGACGACGGAAGCCATATCCAGTCTTTGCTTCTCACCTTCTTCTATAACCATAGGAAGCCGTTGATCCTTGCCGGGCATGTCTATATCGCCTGTCCTCCTCTTTACCGCGTCTATAACTGCAAAAAGGAAGTCTATGCCTATGACGAGGGCGAACTAAAGGCGGCCAAGGAGAAAATCGGTCCCGGCTATAAAGTCAACCGGTATAAGGGACTTGGCGAAAGGAACTATTCCCAGCTATCCGTCACCACAAGGGATCCGGAACACCGCCGTCTGCTTCAGGTTACGATTCCGGACGATGAAGAAGCACAGGATAAGGTTGACCTGTTTTTGGGCAAGGATGCCGACCGGCGAAAGGAATGGATTGAGAACAACATCGATTTCAGTACGACCGACGATTTTACCAAGGAGGTCCTGAAGAATGAAAAGCAATAAAAAAACCATAACCTATAACGAGGAAATCATTCCTTCCGGAATCAGCCAGGTTCTGATCGGTGCCTTCAACCGCTATGCCAAGGAAGTCATCACCGACCGGGCCATCCCTGATGCACGTGACGGTCTGAAACCGGTCCAGCGCCGGATAATCTATGGCAGGTACGTAAGAGGGGAAGTTTCCACAAAGCCCACCACGAAATGTGCGACTATTGCCGGCGATGTCATGGGACATTTCCATCCGCACGGAGACGCATCCATCTATGACGCCCTTGTCCATCTAAGCCAGCCATGGAAGAGGGAAGCCCCTCTTGTCGACTTCCAGGGAAACAACGGCTCCATCGACGACGACCCTGCCGCGGCAAGCCGTTATACCGAGGCCCGTCTTTCTCCCCTAAGCGACTATAGGACAAGGGATTTGGACAAGAATACGGTTCGGATGGTTCCTACCTTCGATGACAAATCTCTTGAGCCGACCGTTCTTCCTGCCAGATTCCCTAATCTTCTAGTCAACGGTACAAGCGGCATTGCCGTCGGCTCTGCCACCTATATCCCGCCCCATAACCTAGGGGAAGTCGTCGATGCCTGCATTTACCGCCTGAAACATAAACGGGCGACACTTGATGAACTTAGGCAGTTTATCAAGGGGCCGGACTTCCCTACCGGAGGCATCCTCGACGATAAAGAAGCCATCCACCGGCTTTATGAGACCGGAAAGGGGTCCTTATACCTCTATGCCAAGTGCCATATCGATGAGGGGGAAAACTCCATCGTCATCACGGAAGTCCCTTACGACGTAGTCAAAATCGACTTCGTTGCGGCTTTGACTAAGCGGAAAGAGACCGACCATCTTGACAATATTGAGGAAATCGTCGACGAATCGGCCAAGGATGATGTCAAAATCGTCATCAAGATCAAAAAAGGCGCAAACCCGGCCGACATTCTGAACTACTTAGAGACGAAAGGCGCCCTGAAGAATACGATTGCCTGTAACTTCCTAGCCATCGACAAAGGTCATCCGAAATGCAGGTCCTTAAGGGAACTTGTCGACAGCTTTATCTCCCATCAGAGAGATGTTTCGACTAAGGCTTTCCAATATGACCTTAAGGCTGCCAAAGACCGGCTGGAAATCGTCGAGGGTTATAGGAAAGTCTATTCCATCCTGAACGAGGTCATTGAGAAAATCAAGAAATGCTCGGGGAAGGAAGGGGTCAAGAAGAGGCTTCAGAACGACTATCACTTCACCGAGCGGCAGTCCGAGGCGATTGCCATGCTCCCCTTATACCGGCTAAGCAACACGGATATTCTCGCTCTAAAAAAGGAGCAGGAGGAGCTGAATACCGAAATCAGTGACTACAGGGCCATCCTATCCGATCCTGCTAAGCTTGACTCCACGATTAGCAAGACCCTCGCGGAAATCCGCAAGAACTTTGCCCTGCCCCGGAAGACGACCATCCTCGAGGAGAAGCAGGTTTTCACCCAGATTGATCCTACGAAGCTGATTGCCAAGGAAACGGTCTATGTCTGCCTGACCGAGGACGGGTACGCCAAGCGGACGAACGAGAAGTCCTATCTTGCCACAATCAAGACGATTACCGATGATCCTCTCTTCCTTCCGAAAAGGAAACCCGGTGACCGTCTTGTCTTCGACAGGAAGGCGGATACGCATCAGAGCATCCTTCTTTTCACCAGTCTTGGAAACTACGGCCTTCTCCCTATCCATCTTCTTCCTGAAGGAAAGTGGAAAGAGGAAGGAAAACACCTGAATAACCTAAGGAGCAGGAAAGCCAACGAAAAGCTCGTCAAGGCCTTCCTCGTCGACGATTTCAAGAAAGGGGTCAACGTCGTCAGGCTGACGAAGCTAAATAAAATCAAGCGTACCCCGCTTTCCGATTTTGCCCAGGAGGGCCTGACCAAGCATCTTCTCCGTGCCTGCAAGAGGCTGAACAAGGATGATGAATTGGTCGACGTCGAAAGGACGAGCGGAAATTCCGACATCATCGTTGTGGATACCTTAGGGCGTGCTTCCCGGTTTAACGAGGCGGACGTCCCTCTTGTCTCCACTGCCGCCAGGGGGGTCAAAGCCATTGCCTCCTCCCTTGACCAGGCTCCGCTTCTTTCCTTAGTCACCCTCTCAAGCAAGGAAGTCTCCCTCCTCCTTGCGGTAAGCAAGAAGAAGGCGGCACGGCTTATCAATTCCGCCAAGATTCCGACAAGCGAACGTCTCGGGGCGAAAGTGAATCTGATCAAAGTCCTGAAGAAGAACCCTTATGAGCTTGTCTCCGTGGAAAAAGTAGAGAAGATCAAGGGACAGAGTAACTATGCCTCCTTGGTCACTCCGGAGAGCAACACGGCAAGGGATCTGGCCAACCTTCAGCCGATTGATCTCAATGCCGAAAGGCGGGAGAACGTCCCGAACCTTGGAAAGACCCTTATCAGGGGAGTGAACGACTTCGGCTTAGTCATTGATTCCTCTACCTTAGTGGAAACGCCAAGGCCTGCCAAGCCGGTCACCATCCAGGCTAAGGCGGACGACGGAGAGACACAGCTTTCCCTTTTCGACCTCTTCGAAAAATCGAAATAAACCTTTTTGCTGGTATAATAAAGACAGAAAAAGTCAGAAAGGAGTTTACCTACCATGTTCGGAAAAGAAAAATCCTCGGGGCTTACTGCCGAAATCCGGGTGAAACGTTGTTATGGCTGCGGAGCCATCCTTCAGGACCAGGACCCTAATGAGCCAGGCTATGTCCCATCGGAAAAACTGGAATCGGGGGAAGACGCCCTTTGCGAGCGCTGCTATAAGCTCCGTCATTATTCCGCCTATAAGGAAAGGCCGGATTTTACGGTTGATTATGTGACAATCCTCAATAAGGCCAAGGAGGAAGACTCCCTGCTTGTCTATGTCAGGAACTGCTTTGCCTTGGCTTCCTCAAGGCTATCCGGAATCGGAAAATACCTAGGAAACAAGGTCCTTGTCGTCTTAAACGAAAGAGACCTTCTTCCCGAGAACTATTCCGATGAATATCTTATTTCCTATGCAAAGAAGCTCCTGGAGAAGGAAGGGGTTAAGCCTTTGGACATCCTTGTCACTTCATCAAACGGAAAAGGGAAGAACATTGAAAAGAGGAGGAAGGACATCCATTTCTTCCGTAAAGGGAAGAGTGTCTATTTTGTCGGTGCCTACCAAGTCGGTAAATCGTCTCTGATTAACTGCCTGCTTTCCGATTACTCAAACGAAACCGATCATAGGATTACCACCTCTCCCTATCCGGGGACAACATTGGACGTCATCTCGATTCCGCTTGACGAGAATTCCTTCCTTTATGATACCCCCGGCATTTACAACCGCTATTCCATGGTTTCTTTCCTCGAGCCCTCCGTCACCCGTTACGTCCTCGCCCGGAACGCCATCCGCTATGAGGAGTACAGGACTAAGCCAGGACAAAGCTTCCTTTTCTCCAATTTCTGCCGCAGGGACTTCGTCGACGGCCAAAAGACAAAATTCATCTTCTTTAAGTCCAATGAACTGATGATTGAACGATGCAAGAGGAACAAGGCAGAAACCACATTCAACGGAATCTGCGAAAATGAAAACACCCCTATCCGGACGAAGAAGATTTCGTCAAGGGAAAGCAGGGCAAAGCATTCCTTTGAAGCAGAGAAGGGGAAGAATTACCGCATCCGTGTCTTCGGCCTCAGGTACTGTGATTTTGAAGGAAACGGACAGAAGATTGACGTTTATGCCCCGAAAGACGTGACGACCCTAAGGGAAGAGAGTGAACTCCATGAGGGGAGATAGGCTAATCGTCGAGGGATCCTTCGATCCGATTTCTTTTGCTAACATTGCCTCCATCCGGAAGGAGAGGACGGACCTTCACCTAAATAAGCTCTGTTTTCTGATTAGGAACGATGTTTTCGACTCCTACCGGCACCCTTCCCTGCAGGATAAGGAAGAGAGGCTAAGAGAGGTCTTCAAGGATAGGGAAGTCCTTTTTGTCAACGATGACCATTCCCTCCATCCGGTCAACCATCCGGAGTGTCCATATCTTAGGATTGATGACGGCGAGGACAATCTCCTCATCCGGGAAGGGAAGGCAAGGGAGACGCCTTTCCTTGTTTTCCAAAGGATACTTGAAAAAGACTTCTATTTTCTTTCCAAAAGGCGGAAGCTGAGGAAGAGCAGCCGCTTCTCCCACTCCAAGGAAGTGGCGAAAACGGCCTATGAGATTGCCTCCCATGCCTCTTTGGACGTAAAAAAAGCCTTCCTTGCCGGACTCTACCATGATTTGGCTAAGGACCTGCCCTACGAAGAACAGTTGGCCTTAGTCAAAGAAGGAAGCCATCCGGAGTTTTCCTCCCTTCCGGCCTTTGCCATCCACCAGGCCGCCTCTCCTGAGCTGAGGAAGAAGACTTTTTCCCTTGATGACGGGGAAATCTATGACGCGAGGCTCTTCCACTGCACAGGAAAGGCAGAAAGGAGCGAAAGGCAGAAAGTCATCTACTCCGCCGACAAGGTCGAACCGACAAGAAAGTTCAAGACCGAAGAAAACCGCAAGGCACTAAGGGAGAATCTCGACAGCGGGTTCATCCATCTTCTGCGCGCCAATGTCGAATACTTCAGGAGGAATTCCATATCGTATAAGGATACCCCCCTTTCTGCCCAAAGGTACGCTTATTACTTAGGAGACAAACATGCTTAATCAAAAGAAAACCATAAAAAAGGGAAATGCCCGATTTGACGTCAAGTCCATCAAGAACAAGGGACGGATCACCTCTAGGCGGGTAGTACATATTGCCGAAGATCTGTCCTGGAACTACGGGAGTGACGTCGTTGTCTATGATGTCCGGAGCAAGTCGCCGTTCGTCAGCTACTTCGTCGTCTGCTCGGCGGCAAACAAGGAACGTCTCAAGGCCCTAAATAATGCGGCCCGCGAAACGCTCTACGACAATTACAAAACCATCGACCATACCGAAGGGAAGAACGACAGCCAATGGATCCTTATCGATGCCAAGGATGTCGTAGTCCACCTCTTTACGAAAGAGGAGCGGGAGCATTTTGCCCTAGACGAAAGGTATCAGGACTGTCCGCACAAGGTGGTAAGGGCAAAGAAGGAACCGGTCTACCGCAAAAAGAAAAGAAGGAACATGGCTGAATAGAATGGAAGAGGTTCTGATTGTCTTTGCAAGGCAAGAGGAGTTAGATGCCTTCCTTGCCTTGCATCCCTATACTAAAGACGAAGAAGGGAACTACACCCTTTTCCTTTCCGGAAAAAAGGTTACCCTGAGGAAGGGAGGAATCGGAAAAGTCGCAAGGGCAGGTTCCCTTGGCTTTTTCCTTGCCCTCCACCATCCATCCCTTATCAGGAATGTGGGAATTGCAGGAAGCCTTAGTAAAAAACTCCCTCCCTTTTCGACTCTGATTGCTGACCGTTGCGCCTATTGGGATGCCGATGTAACAGCCTTTGGCTACCAAAGAGGACAGAGGGCAGGACAGCCTCTCTATTTTCTTCCGGATAGGAAAGCCGTTGCCTCTATCAGGCAGTTAAAAAGGAAGAATGTAAGGCAGGGGTTGATTCTGTCCGGAGATTCCTTCAGGACGAAAGCGAACAAGCCTAAATGGCTAAGGGAAGAATTTCCCGATGCCCTTGCCATCGACAGGGAATCTGCGGCATTAGGCCAGGTTGCGACAAGGCATAAGATACCCTTCCTTGTCATCCGGACAATTTCAGATGATACAGGAAGCGAAGGAAACGCTAAATCATATGAAGAACAGACAAAGGAAGCCTGTTCAGTCGCAGCCAAAATTTGTTTATCCGTGATCGAGGGCTAGTCCATAGGACTAGTCCTTTTTTAGTACCATTTCATAACTAATATTATTATATTAACAGATTAGTTGATTAATAGTACCACTTATAAATCATTCCTAGAATCAAAGAGAAATAAGATAAAAGGATAGGATATCTTAATTTGGAACAGATTAGGAAATAGTAATGAAATAGTATATTTTTTTCATTCACATTTTATTAGCGTAATTTCTAAAAGTAATCAAAACCCTGGAGTGAGTACGGGGGATTCTCTGTTTTAAATTACTTCGTATAATGTTTATTATGTTAATAAACATCTGAATTCATTTCTTAGTTAGTTAGGCATGTCTAATTTTATTAATATTAGTGAATTATTGGTACTATAATTTTACTAATTATAAAATATTGCCCAAATGGTTTGTTTTATAAACTGTTTTAGTATTAAAATATCTATCTTCTATTTTCTAGTCATTTCTTAGTACCACTTTTAAACTAAACACAATCTTACAAATTTAGTTTTATTTTAGTACTAGTAATAAACTATTTTTTTAAATTCGTCAAAAAAGGCTTTGGATATATTGACCCAAAGCCTTGGAACACCTTCTTATTTAAGCAATTCGTCAATCGGATAACCGATTTCCCCTTCGCTTGGGGTAACGGAAAAGTTTTTAAGGATGGTCTGTCCGATACATCCGAAGGTATCGGTCTCTTCCAATTTACGTCCTTCCTTATAGGCAGGAGAATAAGTAATGAGCGGCACTCTTTCCCGGGTGTGGTCGGTTCCCCACCAAGTCGGGTCATTTCCGTGGTCTGCCGTAATCCTTAGGCAGTCATCTTTTGTGATTAAAGGAAGTAGTTCCCCTAAGTCCTTATCGAATTCCTCAATGCACTTTCCGTAGCCGAGAGGATTCCGGCGGTGCCCATATAAGACATCGAAATCAGCCAGATTGACAAAACAGAGACCGTTGAAGGAGGCATTCTTGGCCCTTTCGATTGTCTTCCTCCTTCCGTCATGGTTGGAAACGATGTGTTCCGATAGGTCGCATCCTACCCCGGCAAAAATGTCATGGATTTTGCCAATCGCAATGACGCATTCCCCATGGTCCTGAAGGTCCATCCTTGCCGTTCTCCCCCTAGGCTTAAGGGAATAGTCTCTCCGGTCGCTCGTCCGGATGAAATGATCCTTGTCTTTTCCAATGAAGGGACGGGCGATGATTCTTCCTACACGCCACTCCTTCTTCCTGGTTATTTCGCGGGCAATTTCACAATCTCTGTAAAGTTCCTCAAGGCTAATGGTATCCCTGTGGGCGGCAATCTGCAGGACAGAATCGGCCGAAGTATAGACGATGAGGCTTCCTTCCCGCCTAGCCTGTTCTCCCAGGACCTTAAGAATCTCCGTTCCGGATGAAGAGTAGTTTCCGATGATTTTCCGTCCGGTCTTTTTCTCCAGTTCGTCAATCAGTTCCTTAGGAAAGCCATTTTCGGTAAAGGTAACCAGAGGATGGACGGTCTTTATGCCCATCCTTTCCCAGTGGCCGGTAAGGGTATCCTTTCCGTTTGAGGCTTCCCGCCTAGTCTGGACAAAGGAATGGGGATGGCTGACTTTGCAAGTTCCCTGAATGTCCGCAAGGTCATGGATTCCTAAGGCATTCCTATGGGGAACATTCAAGGAACCGCATTTTTCGGCAATATGGACCCAGGTATTTGATCCTACGTCATTATGCCCACCGTTAAAGAACTTATCCGCATCGGGCTCGGCACCGATTCCGACGGAGTCCCTGACAATCACAAACCTTCGCTTGAATTTCATTTTGGAAAATCCTTCTTTCTTTTTTATTATAACCGAAATTCACTTTCTTTTCCTTGCCTTCCCGTAGGCCTCCTTTTCCTTGCTCTTACTTAAGTGGGTATAAATCTGGGTCGTTTCAATATCACTGTGGCCCAAAAGCTCCTGCACCGTCTTTAGTTCCGCTCCGTTCTCCCTAAGAAGGGTGGCGAAGGTATGCCGGAGGGTATGAGGGGAAATCTTTTTTTCTATGCCGGCCTTTCTGGCGTATTCTTTGACTTTCAGGAAGAAGTACTGCCGCGAAATAGGTTTTCCGTTAGGGTGAAGGAAGAAAAGAGGAGACTTAGCCTTGATTCCCCTGCGCACCTTGTGAAGATAAAGTGTCCTATCCTCCCTTTCCCTTGGGTTAATAGGGACAAGCCGTTCCTTTTTCCCTTTCCCGTAAACCTTAAGGTACCTGCCCTTGAAGTTTATCCTGTCCCTCCGTAGGCCCACTAGCTCAGAGACACGAAGCCCTGATCCAAAGCATACCTGCCTCCTCGCCTGGTCAAGAAGTCCTTTTTCAGATGAGGAATCTACAACAGAAAGCAAAGAGAGGACTTCCTCTCTGGTCAGAAAGACAGGAAGCCGTCTTTCTTTTTTAGGGAGGGCAAGCTCGGAAAGGACGACAGAAATGACTTTCCTTTCCTTCAGATACTTGTACCTTCCCTTTACTGCCCTTGCCTTACGGATAATGGTGGATGTCTTCCTACCCTTGTCCTGAAGAAAGAAGAGGAAGTTGTTGTAGTCGTCAAGGGTCAGTTCTTTGCACTCCTTGTCGGAAAGAAAGGAAACGAACTGTCCGATGTCTTGGGAATAGGAGACGAGGGTATTCCTCGAATCACCTTTTTCGCTCCTTAAGTAGGAGAGAAAGGCGGCCTTTCCTTCCCTTAGCTTCATTTCAGCCCCTTTCTGACCCTTCCCCCCTCCTTAAGGGAGGAATTAATCTTTTTCACGAAATCATCCTCCTTCGTTTCCTCCTTTTCCTTTCCGTCCCTGACCTTTTCGGCCGATACCCCGACTAGGCGGAGGAGGGAGCCATCATAGAGGAGGTCGAAAATCCGCCTTGCCCTAAGGTAAAGGTCCCCAACCTCGTCACAGGGAGAAGGCCTCTTCCTTTGCTTGCTTTTTGTCGTGAAGTGACTGTCGCGGAGCTTCAAAGAAAGGGTCAGGGCCTTCTTTCCGTGCTTTTTAAGCCCGGAAGAGATATCTTCGCAGCAGGTTAGGATCCTACCCTGGATTTCCTGCCTGTCGGAAACGTCGTCGGAAAAGGTCCGCTCCGCGGAAACACTTTTCGGATCAAAGGGAGAGGAATCGACAAAGTCGTCCCCTAGTCCTCTTGCAAGCCCCTGGAAGTAGGCAAAGGAATTCCCAAGGAGGCTTTTTACCCGTTCGTCCCTCGTCTTGGCCAAATCCCCGATTGTATTGACGCCAAGCCGGATGAGCCGCGGTGAGGTCTTCTTTCCAATTCCGAACCTCTTTCCGATAGGAATCGGGTAGAGAATCTTTTCCCTGTTTTCCTTGGTGAATATCGTGAGCCCCAACGGTTTTTTGTAGTCCGAGCCCCTTTTGGCAAGAAACTTGGTCCACCCTTTGCCGATCGAACACTTTAGTCCGGTCACCCGGTAAAGTTCCCTCTGGAGGTCAAAGAGATAGTCATGCTGATTTTCCAAGGGCCTCCTCCCTGTCCTATCGATATAACATTCATCAATAGAGGCCTGTTCAAGGATTGGGTAACGATTTTTAAGAAAAGAGAAAAAACGGCTGGAATAGTCTTTATACAGGCTAAAATGGGAAGGAACAAGGATCAGATCCTTGCACCTTTGCTTGGCAAGGGAAGTCGGCATGCCCGAATTGACGCCGTACTTTCGTGCCTCATAACTGGAAGTGGCAACGACGCCCCGTTTTCCTTCATAGCCTACCGCCATCGGCTTGCCCTTTAGGGAAGGGTCCTTGATCCTTTCCACCTGGGCAAAGAAGGCGTTGAGGTCGATATGGACAATGTCCTTCATTAGTCCTTGTGATATTCTCCATAGAGAATCTCCGCCTGTCTAAGGGCTGCGGAAGACTCTTTCTCTCCGGAAAGCCTAAGACCGATCTCCTTAATCGTCTCTTCTTTCGTCAGCTTCTTTGCCGTTGTTCTGGTTCCTTCCTTATCCCTCTTCTTCTCGATGAGGATGGCTTCGTCGACTGAGGAAAGGACCTGCGGAAGATGGCTGATTAAAAGAACCTGGGATAGAGAGGACCTCTCCTTGAACCTTTTCGCCCTCCTTGCGGCCTGTTTTCCGCTTACACCCGTATCGATTTCATCAAGGACAAGCAGGTCATAGGGATCTAGATTATTCAGCACGGCCTTTAGGGCAAGCCTAAGGCGGCTTGCCTCGCCGCCGCTTGCCGCCTTCTTAAGCAGGGCATAGTCTAGGCCCTTATTCAGACAGACAAGAAAGCTCGCGTGTTCAAGCCCGTTTGCCGTCAGGGAGGAAGAAGGGACAAGGGCGGCCTTGAATCCGTCCTTTTTCAGTCCTAAGGCTTCCCTTGTTTTTCCGATTTCCTTCTCAAGCCCCTTGGCTGCCTTTTCTCTCTCCAGGCTTAGGATCTTTGCTTTTTCCCTGGCCAGAGAGTACTTTTCCTTTATCGCCTTTTCTTTTCCGGCAAGAAGGGAATCAAAGGAGTCCCTTTCAGAAAGACACTTTTTAAAATATTCGTACTTGCCGAGAATCTCCTTGGTGCTTTTTCCGTATTTCCGCCTTAGCCCCTTAAGCTGGAAGAGACGGGAGTTGATTTCGTCCCTCCGTTTCGAATTCTCCTCCACAGAGGAGAAGGAGGAACAGAAAGAGAAAAGGGCATCTTTAGTTTCCCTGATCTTCCCTCTGAGGTTTTCCGCCTCTTCCTTCTTTGAGGTGTCAAGGAAAGGGTGAAGCCGCTCAAGGGCAAGATCAAGACGCGAGGAGAGGGAATTCTCCCCTTCGACATCCTGCCTGAATCCGTCGTACTTCTTTTTCCTTTCCTCCCTTTCCCGGTAAGAAAGGTACTCCTTATTGAGGTCTTCGATTTCGTTCGGCCGGAGGCTGTACTTTTCAATTTCCTTGATCTGGAAGGAGAGATAGTCTCTGTCCCTTTCCTTATGACCGGAAAGAAGTTCCTCCTTCTCCTTTACTGAGCAAAGGTAGTCCTTATAGGCAAGGGAAAAATCTTCCTTTGCTTTAGCCAGGCTGCCTTTTCCGTAAAGATCTAGATAGAAAAGCTGCTTTTCTTCATCGAGAAGGTCGTAACGGCTTGCCTGGGAATGGATGTCGATAAGATGGGAGGTGACGGTTTTCCTTTCCATTAGGGTCACCGGCTGTCCATTGATGTAAAAGCGGGAGCTTTTGTCTGGGTTAAGGACACGTTTTAAAAGAAGATCACTCCCTTCCAGGTACTCTTCCCACTCCTTATGCACCTTTCTTTCCTTTTCCGGAAGGGAAAAGAGGGCGGAAATACAAGCCTTCTTTTTCTTGTCCCGGACAAGGGAATAGTCCGCCCGTTCTCCCCTAAGAAGAAGCAGGGAAGACACGACCAGGCTCTTTCCTGCCCCTGTCTCTCCGACCAGGGCAACATCCCTTTTATCGAATTCCAGCGTGGCATCTTCCCTTACAGCCAAATTCTCGATATGAAGTTCTTCAATCATTTTTCCTTTTTCCTTTTTTTCCTCCGCCTGTTGCAAAGGGAAAGAATCTGCGTGTAGACTTCCTCGTCGGAAAGGGAATTCCTCTTTAGGATATCCTCGTTCTGCCCGACAGGATAGAAGCGGTTAGCAAAGGCGAAGCAACGGTATTGCCCTTGGTAGCCTTTCTCTTCAAGGTAGCCCGAGAGCCATTTTCCGGTGCCTTCGACCGTGGAGTAGGGATCATAAAGGAAGATTTTCTTATATTTCGTAAGGTTCCTTTTCTCCAGCGTTTCTTGCTTAGGAAGAAGGTCAAGCCTCCTAAAGGCATCGAAACGGCGGTAAAGTTTCCTTTTCTCCGCAACCTTCCTTCCCCTCGGACCGATGCCGAGGAAGGCGTATTTGCCTTTTGAGTAGCGGTCAAGAGGGAAAATATCGCCTAGTCCCCTGATTTTCCTGTCCTTCACCTTTTCTTTGCCAGGCAGACGGACAAAGAGTGGCCCGTTTAAGGAAAAAGGAAATTCCTTAAGAATAAACTCCAGCGAGGAAACGTCAAAGGGCATCCTCACCTTCTTCTCCCCCGGAATCGATTTAAGCCTAGAGACATCATAAAGACCCTGATGGCTTTCTCCGTCCTCGCCGTTAAGTCCGGCCTTTTCGACGAAGAAGAGAGGGGAGAGGGACTGCCGGCAGATGTTCTCCCTAACCTGGTCGTATCCGCGTTGAAGGAAGGGGGAAGAGAGGTCGACGACTGCCTTCTTTGCCTTTAGCCTTAAACCGGAAGCCCTGCCGATGGCGTTCTCTTCCCCTATCCCGGTGTTGACGCATCTCCCGGGAAAGAGAGAGAAAACCTCCCCCAGGGAAGAAGAAAAGACACTGTCCGGGGAGATAAGGTAAAGTCCTTTGTCCTTCTTCCTTTCGGAAAGAAGATATTCCGCCTTTTTCGCCTGGAAGAGGTCGGGTACGCTTTTCCTATCCGGGAATCCCTTTCCTACGCAGTGGTATTTTCCTTCCTGGTCCTTCCTTGCCTTTGGGTATCCATACCCTTTAATTGTCCTAAGGTGGACGATGACGGGAGAAGAAAGGGAGAGATCCTTTGCCGTTTTGAAGGCTTCGTCCCTAGAGAGAAAATCATGTCCGGAAAGAGGGCCGATGTTTCTTAGGCCGAAGGCGGAGAAAAAGGAATCCGCACTTTTCAAAGGAAGGGACCCTCCTTCTTCCCGCGGCAAGTCGACAAGGGAAGAGGAGTCCTCCCTAACCGAGGACAAATCCTTACGGAAGGAAGCATAGTAAGAAGAAAGGAAACCGTTGTTTTTTCCAATCGACCTTCCGTTATCATTCAGGACGATGATGAAGCGTTTAAGATGAAGGGAGGAAAGCCTTCCTAGGGCCTCCCTTGTCCTTCCGTTAAGGAAGGAGGCATCGCCGATGACAACGACGGTATAGGAATTCCGCGCTTCCTCTTTTTTCCTAAGTGCCCTGCCCCTGGCGGTGGAAAGGGCATCTCCGGCATGGCCATTATCATAGCGGTCGGCTTTGGATTCAGCCCGCAGAGAGAAGGGGGCGAGTCCGTTCGTCCGCCGGAGATGATAAAGCTTCCGGCCGGTCAGAAGCTTAAAAGCGTAGCTCTGGTGGCCGACATCGAAAAGGACGTCGTCATAAAAAGGATCGAAGGCACGGAGAAGGGAAATCGTCCTGTCCGTGGATCCGAGATTGGCAGAAAGATGTCCGCCGTTTGTCTTCACGGCATCGAAAATCTGGCTCCGAAGCTCATAGGAGAGCTTTTCGAGTTCCTTCTCCCCATATCCGATGAGGGACTTCCGGTCCTTCTTCCTCATCCCTATTCTTCCTCTACGCTGTCGCTTACGCTCTTCTCAAGCTGTTCAAGACGGTCCTGCCTTTCCTTCAGGACGGCCTTCCCATAGTCATAAAGGGAATGGGCCTCATCGAGAGGAAGGGAGTCCTTCCCTAGTTCCTTAAGGGTATCCTCTTCTTCTTTTTCAAGTTCCTCATAGCTTAGTTTCTTCAGCTCCGATGCTTTTTTCATTTTCGTTCCTCCTTTTCTTCAATCAACGCCTTGATGCTTCCGTCAGGATAGGTGACAAGGATTCTCTCCCCCACCTTAAGCGAACTTACGCCAAGGACTTTCTTCCCATTGGCGAAAAGCAAAGCATATCCTTTATCCTTAATCATCTTTGGGTCATAGAGGGAAAGAAGATGTTCCTTCCCCTGCCTTTCCGCCTGTTTCTTCGAAAGAAGATTCTTCCTTGAAAGCAAGAGGTTCCCCTTAAGCCTCTTCCTTTTCCTTTCGGACTTTGAAAGGATCTGGGCAAAAGAAGAAGAAAGGTTTTTTCCCCTGACAGACAAGCTCTGTCTTTTTAAGGCAATGCGGGATTTAGGCGATAAGGAATCAAGCCGGGAACTTAACGAGAGAAGTGCCCTTTCCGCATTATGAAGAGAGCTGACAAAGAGGGAATCAAGGGATGAGCGGAACTCTTTCCTTTCCTTGTCGATGTCCTCAAGGGATGGATTAATGAGGCTCGCCCCTTCCGTCGGGGTAATGGCCTGTTTGGAAGAGACACGGTCGGCAATGGCGACATCGATGGTATGTCCGATACAGGTGATGATAGGAATCTTGCTTGTCGCAATAGACAGGGCCAGGGTCTCATCGTCAAAGCAACTTAAATCGGTCTTGCTTCCTCCGCCCCGCCCTAAGAGGATGGCATCATAGTTTCCTTTCTTTGCCTTCTCCAAAGCCTTGACCCTGCTTCTTGCCGCATTCTCGCCTTGGACAAGGCTAGGATAAAGGAAAGTCGAGACAGGGAAACGGGAATGAAGGGTCTTCAGCCTGTCCTGGTAGGCAGCCCCTTCCTTAGCCGTAATGATGGCAATTCTCTTGCAGAAGCGGGGGATAGGAAGCTTCCGCTTTGGATCAAGATAGCCTAGCTTATCTAGCTTTTTCAAGGTTTCCTGCTTCTTCAGAAGGCTCTCTCCGGCCTGAGAGGCCTGCCTTGTCAGTTCCTTGGCCCAGAAGGTCAAGGAAGAGCCATGGGGATAATAGCTTAAATCCCCTTTGACCTCAATGATGTCGCCGATTTTGACATCCTTTAAGGGAACGTCCGAAGTGTAATAATAGCTCCTTGCGACTTTTAAAAGAGGCGAGGTGGTTTCCTTAATTCCTTTATCCCCAAGATCGATATAGGTGAATCTCCCGGGCTTTATCGAATACACTTCTCCGTAGACGCTTATCCCCTTAAAGGCGGGGTTCTCAAAGCACTGCTTAAGAATGGCCGATAGTTCGCTGACGGAAAAGGCCTTTTCATTCCTTAGGGACATAGTCTGGTATCACCTTGTCCAATAGGGCGTTGACGAACTTGTAGTCCTCTTCGCTAAGGAAGTCCTTAGCCAGATTCACGGCTTCGTTGATGACGACCTTTCTCGGAGTGATCTGCACATATTTCCCTTCGGCAATCGCCCTGAACAGGAGGCCCTTAAGGACATCGTCTATCCGGTCGAAGGTCCAGTTGACCAGATGGTCGGAGACCCTTTTCTTGATTTCGTCGTAATGGTCTAAGGCGGTGACGTAGAGGAGAAGGGAAAAAGGAGGGACTAGGTCAAGGCTTTTGACCGAGTACCTGTCGAGGATGATTTGCGTTGCATCGTAATCCTCCCCCTTCTCGGCAAACCTAATGACCTGGTAGAGGGCCTGCCTTGTCTTCCTTCTTTCGTCCCGTCGCGTATATTGTTTTATTTTCTTTTTTTCTTCGTTCATTCTTTGATTTCTCCTTGGCTGACTTCATAGTCATGGATTTTTCGGATAACGGGAAGGGAATAGATTAAGGCGGCTAGGCCGATAAGGTGGAAAAGAAGGTTAAGGATATAGTCGGTCAGAGTCATTTTTAGAGGGTACCTTCCTTTCAAAGACAGAATCAGGCAGGGGAGAAGAAGGGCAAGGTCGGCCCCTTCGATGCAAAGGGCAAGAAGAAGGCAGCGGCCTTTTCCTCTTGAGGCATAGACCGAGGAAAAGACAAGGATAAGGCCTAAGGCAATAGAGACGACTGCGGATACCGAATAAATCCTTTTCAAATCGTATTTCGGGCTAAGGCAGAGACAAGGAAGGGCGGAAGAAGAGAATATCCTGCCAAGAGAGGAAAAGGAATCATGGTACAAGGTCGGGTCCGATTTATCGAGGGAAAGGGAATACTGGAGAAGAATCTGGCCGATGAAGTGGAAGATGGCAAGAAGAAGAGGGACGGCGACAAGGTAGCTGTACCTTTTCCGCAGCTTCCCGTATTCCTGTTTGGAAACGGCGTTCATGTTATGCCTTATAGCAGCCAAGAAGGACGACGTCGACCTTAAGGGAAGCAAGCTCAGTCGCTTCCAGTTCTTCGTCGTAAACGGCTTTCTGGATTTCGCCAAGCAGCGAAGTGTCTTCCCCGATAGGAAGAAAAATGCCGATTTCCACGCGGACGAAGTTGTTCTTTCCAATCCTTGTCTTGATGTAACCTTTTTTCTTTCCGTTTTCCAGGGCAAAGGTGCCTTTGTTATCTTCCAGACCCTGCTTAAGCACATTTTCGGCAATCTGGGTGAAGACCTTGTCCGAAAGGGCAATCAGGCCCTTGTCGGAAGTCTTGTCTTCGTAATAACGATTGATTTCTTTCATTTTCCTAGTCCTTTCCTTGTCAGGGATATCCGGTTCCGTTTCAGATCGATGGAAAGCACCTTGACCTTGACGATGTCTCCCGGTTTTCCATAAAGATGGGGGTCTTCCACTCTTCCGTTGCGGATTTCGGTCAGGTAGACAAGGCCGTTGATTTCTACCCCGATGTCCACAAAGAAACCAAATCCCGTCACATTCCGTATCGTCCCTTCCCTTATCCTTCCCGGCTTAAGATCCTTGATGTCATTGACTCCTTCGAGCAAGGTGGCACTCTTTGCACTAAGACGGGGATCCCGGCTTGGCTGAATCAGTTCTTTGACAATGTCTATTAAGGTCGGAAGTCCGACCGAGAGCTTCACGGAGAGCCTTTCCCTATCCTTAGAGGTCAAAGAAGAGAGCTTTTCCTTGTCCGGATATTCTTTCCTTAAAGCCTTGGCGATAGGGTAGGATTCCGGATGGACGGCTGTGTTGTCAAGCGGTTCCTTGCTTTCCGGGATCCGGAGGAAGCCGGCGCAGTTTTCAAACGCCTTAGGTCCAAGGTAGGGGACCTTGAGCAGTTCCTTACGGGATGAGATGATTCCGTTCTTTTCCCGGTAGGCGACAAGGGAATCGGCGACCTTAGAGGATATGCCCGAGACATAACACAGGAGGGAAGAGGAAGCCTGGTTAAGGTTCACACCGACATAGTTGACACAGTCTTCGACAACGCCCTTTAAGGCCAGCGACAGCTTGCTCTTGTCGATATCGTACTGGTATTGACCGACGCCAATGCTTTCCGGAGGGATTTTTACAAGTTCGGCAAGCGGGTCAAGCCTTCTTCGTGCGATCGAGACGGCCGAGCGGAGATTCGGTTCGAAGCTAGGGAATTCCTTCTGTGCCTGCTTGGTGGCAGACCAGATGGAGGCACCGGACTCGGAAACAATGGCAATCTCCATTTTTGCCAGGTCTTTCTCCTCCTTCTTCCTGTCGGAAAGAAGAGTAAGGGACTCCCGGCTTGCCGTCCCGTTTCCAAGGGCGACAGTGAAAGTGGCATTTTTAATCCTTAGTCGTTTCAGCTCCTCTTTAGCTCTTTCCTCGTTTCCTTTTCCGTGGAAGGGATCCTTTAAGACGTAGGTATCGAGGACTTTTCCGTTCTCATCGATGAAGGCCAGCTTGCATCCATGGGTAAAGCCAGGGTCAAAGCCGAGGATCCGGCGTCCTTTCAAAGGAGGAACCATCAAGGTCGCCTTAAGGGAAGCCTTAAATTCCTGGATGGAATCCTCGCTTGCCTTTTCCCTTAGTTCGGAAAAAACATCGTTGCAGACGGAAGGATAGATAAGACGCCCGTAGCTATCCTCAATCCTCTCTTTCAGCCTTTCCTGATAAGGAGAGGAAGAGGGAAGCTCGAAGGTTTCGATATGGGCGAGGATTTTCTCATCCGGAAGGACAAATTTCTTCGTCAGGCATTTCTTATTCACCCCCCGGTTGATGGCTAGAACGTTATAGCTTTTTAATTCTGAAACCTTTTTGGAATAGGATGCGTAGTTGTCAAAAGTATCCAAAGGGGCATCCTTGAGCTTGGTGGACGTCAGGAAACCTTCCTTCCGGGCAAGTCCCTTGATGAAGGTACGGTAGTTTGGATTATCGGAAATCTTTTCCGCAAGGATGTCAAGGGCACCGTTAATGGCCTTTTCCTTGCTTGGGTAGGCTTCGCAAAGGTACTTTTCTGCCTCTTTGTCAAGTCCCCCGGTTCTGTCGGAAAGGAGGTAGTCACTAAGCGGGCCAAGTCCCGCCGCCTTCGCCTTGCTCGCCCGGGTTGTCTTTTTCGGCTTGTAAGGGCGGTAAAGGTCTTCGAGCTTGGACCTTGTTTTGCAGGCATCGATTTCAAGAAGGAGCTTAGGATCGTCCACCTTCTGTTCGGCCAACGATTTCAGCACCGTCTTCTTCCGGTCCTCGAGATTGCGGTAGGCAAGAAGCTTTTCCTCGATGTCACGCCTGTTCTCGTCCGAAAGACCTCCCGTCTCTTCCTTCCGATAACGGGCAATAAAAGGAACACTATCGCCCCCATCAAGCAGCGCAACAGCCTTTCTGACGTTGTCCGTCTTTAGGTTCAGTTCTATCGATATCTGATTTATTATATCCATTGTCAGTCTTTCCTTTCACAGTCGAAGAAGTAGGTCCCTTCCTGGCTTTTCAGCCTTGCCTTGCAGAAATCAACCTGCCTCGGCGAAGAAAAATGTATTCCCATCGCCTTCACTTCCCGCCTTGCCTTATTGCTTTCCCCGGAAGAGAGAAGAGTATAGGGTGAATCATAGCCCATAAAGAAGACGTTCGATCCATTGTCCGGGGTAATCCTCCATCTCACTTGCTTCCTTTCCTTCCGGAAGTCAAAGCAGTTGACGGTATAAAGATACCCGTCCGTCTTTTGGGCCTTTTTCCCTTCGAAGGAAAAAGGGAGGGAAGAGGAAGAAAGGGAGGAAGAGGCACAATAGGATTTCAGCTGTTCTTTGTCTAAGGAAACGTCGGACAGAGAGATTTCCTTCCCGCAGGAGGGAAGAAGGAGAAGGCAGTAAAAGGCAAAGAGCAGTTTCTTCATACTTTTTATTTTACCATAACAGAGAAGGAATTCGCGCAAAAAAGACCAGCCCTAGATGTCCTTGTCACACTTAAGTGGTTTATGTTCCCTTTGTGCCTTTTTCAGGGCTTTTTCTTCCAGTCCTTCCTGCTTAATCAGGAGGTCTTTTTCTTCGCCCTTTTCCCGGTAGGAAGTAAGGAAAGAGAACTTCTTTCCGCCTTGGATATAGCCAAGGACTTTATCCTTATAGACGTTTGTCCTCGCCTTCCTCACGTTCTGCCTTGCAAAGGGGGAATACGTGCGGTCAAGGGACGAAAGCAGTTCAAGATTTTTCTCTTTGTTAGGAGAATACTTCTTTTCTTTGAAGGGAAGAGAAGCGGCAGTCAGAAACTTATCCACGTCAAAAACGGAGACATACTGGAAAGGACGCAGAAGGGTAATTCCCTTTACCCTTTCCTTAGGAAGGAGAGATTCGATTTTTCCCTTTCCGAGGAAGGAGGAAAAGAAGGAAAGAAGAAAATCTTCTTTGTAGTCATTTAGGACAAGATATCCGATTTTCTTCTCCAGGGCCAGGGAAAGAAGCTTTTCCGAGTGCTTTCCTTTTCCCTTTTCAAGGAAAAAAATCCGGTCATTTTTTATTCCGAACGAAGAAAGAAGGGAAAGGGATGTCTTTTTTTCTTTCAATCCCCTTTTTTCGCTTAAGGCAAGGAAGAGGGAGCAGTGCAAGGAGGAAAAAAGGGAGAGTTTGAGAAAGAAGACAAGGGAAAAAAGAGAGGGGGCATTAAGCGAAAAATCAAGAAGCACATCTTCGTTTCCCTTCAGCCTATCGTTCTCTTTCCTAGACTTTGTCACTTTATGGACCAAGGAAAAGCGGTAGGAAGTATCCAGGATGTGCCTAGTCTCCGCTAAGGAAGGAAACGACGTCCGCTTCTTTTCTTTTTTTTGACTTTCCATTTTCTTTTTGTGCCTACCTATTATACTTTTCCTTCCCTGCTCTTTAAAAGGTAAGCGCTTTGTGATTCTCTTTTTTTCCGTTTTTTCCTTATTCCAGCGTCCAAATCCTGCATTCAGCCTTTCAAAATCCGCAGCTTGTCTTATAATAATTTGTTGAAACAAAACAAGGAGAAAGTAAAAGACTATGGAAAAAGAAATCAAAGCGTCCGATCTGAAAAACTTCCAGGAAGACTTTTCCAAGGAAGGGAAGAATCTCGTTGCCCAGCGCACCGTTCTCAAAAACGGCATCTACAATTCCGCCATCGACGAAGACGTCCAGCGGGAAAGGATTGACACTTTCTCTGTCGATGTCAACAGCGGAGAGGTGACGAACCAGCGTTCCTCCGGACGCTGCTGGATGTTCGCCGGCCTAAACGTTCTCCGTGTCCTTCTGAGGAAGAAGCTCAACAGGAAGAACCTTGAGCTAAGCCAGGCCTACCTGCAGTTCTACGATAAACTCGAAAAGGCAAACTTCTTCCTTGAAAAGGCAAGGGAACTAGCAAGCGAGGAATTCGACTCCCGGCTTAATGTCTTCCTGCTTGATAACGGAATCGGAGACGGGGGACACTTTGTCAGGTTCACTAACCTTGTCAAAAAGTACGGCGTCGTTCCCTCTTTGTTTAGGCCAGACCGCAGTGTCAGCAAGGCAACCGGCGAGCTTAATTCCCTTCTTACCTCCCTCCTTTCCCGGGACAGGAAGGAAATCCGGGATGCCGTGAAAAACGGAACAAAGGAAAACGTTCTGGAAACGAGGAAGGAAGGAAGGCTCAACGAAATCTACCGGGTACTGGAAATCTCCATCGGCACTCCGGTCAAGGAATTCACCTTCGAGTACAAAGACAAGGACGATAAGTTCCATCGTCTGAATAAGAGGACGCCGAAAGAATTCTACGATGCCTATATCGGGGTCGACCTAGACGACTACATCTGTCTCTGCGATGCCCCAATCGAAAACAGGGAACTTTATAAAGCCTATACCTGCAAGTATGTCAACAACGTCGTCGGCGGGGATCCTGTCGTCTTCTTCAACGTCCCTCTTGCCGAGCTTAAAAAAGCCTGCGTCGAATCCCTTAAGGGCGGGGAGGTCATCTGGTTTGGAAGCGACGTGCTTGCCCAGTCTAGGCGCAAGGACGGATATCTTGCCGACGGACTTATCGATAGGGGTGATCTTTTCACTCTCCGTCCTCTTCTTGACAAGGGCGGAAGACTGACCTACCGTTCTTCTTTCTGCAACCACGCTAGGACACTTACCGGAGTGAACCTGGATGAGAAGGATATTCCTGACCGCTGGAAGGTGGAGAACTCCTGGGGTGACGAAAACGGAAAGAAAGGCTATTTCATCAGGAACGACAAATGGTTCGACGAATATGTCTATGAGGTCTTCGTGAACAAGAAGTACGTCGACAAAGAGATTGTCGGAAAGTTCCTCTCCGCAAAGCCTATCGAGACCCTGCCTTTCAACACCCTCTGGAGGCAAAGGAAGTAATGGAAGAAAAGAAAATCTCCTCCTCCCTCCTTTCTTCCTTCGAAGAAATGTACAAGGCGAGAAAGGAAAACCAGGCAAAGGGACTCTCCCTCGCCCGGGTAGGAATCAAGGAAGCCTCCACCAACCCTTATCTTCCAAGAAGACTGACCCCGACCTTTTCTTTGGAAGTCGAAGGCGGTAAGGCTACTAACCAAAGGCGCTCAGGACGCTGCTGGAGGTTTGCCGCCACCAACGTCAGGCGCTTTGAAGTCAGGAAGAACCTGAACATCGAAGATAGGGAACTTAGCCAGAACTATCCTCTCTTCTTCGACAAACTCGAAAAATCCAACTTCTTCCTGGAAAACATCCTGGAAACCGCAAACGAGCCTCTCTCTTCCCGTTTAGTGAGTTATCTTCTCAAGGACCCTATCGGAGACGGAGGGCAATGGGACAGGTTCGTCTCCCTTGTGGAAAAGTATGGGGTCTGCCCCAAGCAGGCTAGGCCGGAGACTTATTCCTCAAGCCATACCAGGGACAGGGATAAGTTCATCACGGAAAAGCTGCGAGAGGACGCAAGAGATCTCCGGAAGGCGAAAGAAAAGGGGATGGATAGGAAGAAAATTCTCTCTAGGAAAGAAAAGAGGCTTGGGGAAATTTATCAGATTCTTGTCCTTTGCCTTGGCAAGCCCCCTGTCGAATTCGATTACGACTATTACGAAAAAGCCGGGAAGGATGGGAAGAAGATTTACCATCACATCCATTCCACACCAAAAGAGTTTTTCAGAAAATACGTGAAATGGAACCTTGATGACTATGTCTCCGTGATTAACGCTCCAACCGAAGATAAGCCATATAGGCGCTCTTTCACGGTCAAGTACCTAGGAAACGTCATCGGTGGGAAAACTGTCCGGTACCTTAACCTTCCTGTAAAGGAACTTAAGCGCCTTGCCATCAGCCAAAGGCAGGATGGGGAGGGAGTATGGTTTGGAAGCGACGTCGGCCAGTGCTCGACAAGAGATAACGGACTGATGGCACTTGATGCTTACAGGGTAGACGAAGTTCTCGGTGTTCCCTTTAATAGGACAAAAGCGGAGAGACTCGACTATGGAGAGTCGTTAAGGACGCATGCAATGACCTTCACCGGAGTCAACCTCGTCCAGGGTAAGCCAAATCGCTGGAAAGTGGAGAATTCCTGGGGGAAGGACTTCGGACATGACGGCTTCTTCACCAGGGACGATCCCTGGTTCGATCAATTTGTCTACCAGATTGTCGTCAACAAGAAATATCTTTCCAAAGAAGAGCTTGATGCCTACAATAGTCAGCCGATTCTCTTAGAGCCCTGGGATCCAAGGGGTTCCCTGGCGAAATGAAAAAAGCCGGCGTTTGCCGGCTTTTTTGTTTGGCCTAATCGGACTTTTTTCTACTTCACTACGATAGAGACAATCTTATTCTTCACGGCAATTACCTTCACGATAGTCTTACCTTCAAGGAAAGGAACGACCTTAGGATCGGAAAGAGCGGTCTTCTTCAGCTCTTCAAGTTCCTCTTCGGAGGCATCTTTTTTGAAAGCAAGCGTGGCACGTAGCTTTCCGTTGACCTGGATGGCATAAGTCACCGGACGGGAAGAAATCTTCTCCTCGTCGGCACTTGGCCACTTCACATAGTCAATGAGTCCTTTGAATCCAAGCCGGCTATAGCATTCCTCGGCAAGATGGGGAGTGATAGGCGCCATAAGCTGGGCTAAGCCAAGAAGCCTCGGCTTAGGAAGCTTCTTTGCCTTGTAGAATTCATTGACACAGACCCTAATCTGGGAGATTCCCGTATTGAAGTGAAGGATTTCGTAGTCCTTCGTACACTTCTTGACGGTCGAAGCATAAACAAATTCAAGTTCCTCGTTCCTGCCATCGGTCCACTTGCTGACGAATTCTTCATCGTCATAGAGCCGGAAGAATTTGTCGAGGAAGCGCTTGGCGGCTCTCGGTCCGTCGGGAGACCAAGGCATGGACTGATCAACCGGACCTTTGAACCTCTCGTAAAAGCGGAGAGCATCGGCACCGAATTCCTTGATGACATCGTCAGGGGAGACCGTATTCCCAAGCGATTTACTCCTCTTCTGGCCGTCCGGTCCGAGAATCAGTCCCTGATGGTAGAGCTTCTGGAACGGTTCATCGCTCTTAAAGATGCCTTCGTCGTGAAGGAACTTATGCCAGAAGCGGGCATAAAGAAGATGAAGGACGGCATGCTCTGCGCCACCGACATAGACATCGACAGGAAGCCAGTGGTCAAGAAGCTTCTTATCGCCGATTTCTTTGTCGTTGTGCGGGTCGATATACCGGGCATAGTACCAGCTAGAGCCTGCCCACTGGGGCATCGTATTGGTTTCCCGCCTTGCCTTTTTGCCTTCATAGGTCGTATTTACCCAATCCGTTTCCTTGCTAAGCGGCGGCTGTCCGTCCCCGGAAGGTTTATAGTCTTTCCTTTCCGGAAGGACGAGAGGAAGCTGATCATAAGGCACTCCTTTTGTCGTCCCGTCTTCCCTATGCAGGATAGGAATCGGTTCACCCCAATACCGCTGGCGGGAGAAAAGCCAGTCACGGAGCTTGTACCTGACCTTATATCTTCCTTTCCCAAGTTCGACAAGTTTATCGGAGATAGCCTTTTTCGCATCTTTGTTGTCCCTCTTATCGGCAAAATAGGAATTGATGTGTTCCCCGTCCCCTTCGTATGCCTTTTCGGAAACATCGGATTCGATGACTTTGACGATAGGAAGATTATGTTTCCTAGCGAAGTCATAGTCCCGCTGGTCATGGGCAGGGACAGCCCTGACCGCACCGTCTCCGTATGTGGCTAGAACATAGTCACCGATGTAAACAGGAACTTCTTTGCCGTTAATCGGATTGATGCAGTAGGAGCCAAGGAAAACCCCTGTCTTTTCCTTCGAACCATCCGTCCGCTCCTGGTCAGACTTAGACTTCACTAAGGTGAGATAGTCCTCTACCTGCTTTTTCTGTGCCTCGGTTGTCAGTTTCTTCACCAAGGGATGCTCCGGAGCAAGGACGACATAGGTGCAGCCAAAGAGGGTGTCTGCACGGGTAGTGTAGACCTTGATGGTTTCTTCTTTGCCGCAGACCTTAAAATCCACCTCGGTACCGGTGCTTTTGCCTATCCAGTTTTTCTGCCTTGTCAAAGTGGACTGCGGCCACTGGATCGTGTTTAAGGAAGAAAGAAGCTTATCGGCATAGGCGGTGATTTTCAAAACCCACTGCTTCCTCGGACGGCGCTCGACAGGGAAGCCTCCCCGTTCGCTCTTTCCGTCCACGACTTCCTCATTGGATAAGACGGTGCCTAAGGCAGGGCACCAGTTGACAAGGCGGAAGTCCTCATAGGCTAAGCCCTTGTCATACCTTTTAAGAAAGATATATTGGGTCCACTTATAATAGTTTGGGTCGCTAGTCTTGATTTCTCTGTCCCAGTCATAAGAGAACCCTAGGCGCTTAAGCTGACGACGGAAGTTATCGATGTTTTGATCCGTATAGATAGCCGGATTCTTGTTGTTCTTGATGGCAAACTGTTCGGCCGGAAGTCCAAAGGCATCAAATCCGATCGGATGTAGGACATTGAATCCCTGCCTCCGTTTCCTTCTTGCCAAGGCATCGGTTGCGGTATACCCTTCCACGTGGCCCACATGAAGACCGACGGCTGAAGGATAAGGGAACCTGTCCAGGACGTAGAATTTCGGTTTTGAGAAGTCGTAGCAGTCTGTCTTATAGGTCTTTTCCTGTTCCCAGACTTTTTCCCATTTTGTCTCGACGGCATTGAAATCGTAGCTCATATTGCCTCCTAGAATCTTTCTGTCCAAGCGGACTTTTCCTGACAGATTATTTTAATACAAACGGGCAAAGAAATGATATATTGATAAAAGGGTGGCAAGACTCCTAGCCACTTTAAGGGTACCTTATCTTCGAAAAAAAAGAAAAAACTCTTGAATAGGGACACGGGAACCTGTATACTATCCCTTGCATTCGTAGCACGGTAATAGTTATCCGTCCGATGATGCCCGAAAAAGTAGCCTAGCTATTAAAGGTGAAGGGTTATCATCCGGGGTAAATGGATTGCCGCTCTAACCGTTTGCACGTAACGGAAAGGAGAAATTGAACATGTCTCGTTACACAGGACCAGTTTGGAAGGTCTCACGTCGATTAGGTTATTCCGTTTTAGGCACTGGAGTCGAGCTCAACGGCTTACACAAGGATAAGATCCCTGGTCAGCACGCTGATGCCCGTCCGAAGAAGAAGACCGAATACGGACAGCAGCTTACCGAAAAGCAGAAGCTTCGCTTCACCTACGGATTAAGCGAACGTCAGTTCCGTCGTTTCTTCAGGATTGCTAAGGCCGATAAGTCAACTGCCACCGGTCTTGCCCTCTTCCAGACTCTCGAATCCCGTCTTGACAACCTTGTCTATCGCAGGGGCTTTGCTTCCACCCGCCGTCAGGCCCGTCAGCTTGTCAACCATGGCCATATTCTGGTCAATGGGAAGAAGGTCGACATTCCTTCCTATCTTGTCTCCGTCAATGATGTCGTTTCCTTCAAGGAAGCCAGCCAGAATCTGAAGGTCGTCCAGGAAAACATCGATAAGAAGCCTTCTATCCCTGGCTATGTCACTGTCGACTTCAACAAGAAGGAAGGAACCTACACCCGTTTACCTGAGCGTAGCGAACTTACTTCCGAAATCGACGAAGCCCAGGTCATCGAATTCTACAACCGTAAGCTCTAATCCGATTCAAAGCCGGAGAAATCCGGCTTCTCTATGGCGGGTATGGTGAAGTGGTTAACACAAGCGGCTGTGAACCGCCCATTCCAGGGTTCGAATCCCTGTATCCGCCCCATCGAATCTATTGCCAGCCAGAAATGACTGGTTTTTTATTGAAAAATCCTCCGGCACCAAGGCCGGAGGATAATCCAATCAAACGCTAGGCCACAAGGTCAAGGACCGGAGAGGAGTAGTCGTCCCTACTTAATTCCGTCGAAGGAAGAATATATTTCTCCTCACCGCTTTCATCCTGTAGGCAAAGAGGCAGAAATTCATCGAAGTAGAGACAGGAGACAGTTTCGTCAAAGGTAAACCGGAGGATATACCTTCTGTCTTTTTCAAGCTGTGCGCTTTCCTTAGTATGGGAGACACGCTCGTCGTCCGAGAAAATATCGACGGTTCCTTTCCTATAGGGAAGATTAAGATTCAGGGAATGCGTTAAAGAGAGAGTAATGTCCTCTCCTACACGAAGATAATAAGACAGGGAATACTGTTTTAGGCCGTGGTAATCCTTCCTCTGCTGATCGATAAGGCGGAACGAATAGGCAGACTGGTACCGGGCATTCTCCTCTAGAATGGTCAGGTCCACAGGAAAAGAATATTCCTTATTTCCCCTACTGATTTTAACTTCCTCGATTTTTTCCTCTTCGCCTACATGGAAATTCAGTGCATATCGGTTTTCTTTCCCCTTACTCGGAACGAGAGAAAAAGAATCGATTTTCTTTTCGCCAACACTAAGCGATTGGATGTCCTTTTCCGCAAGCGGTCCGTCTGTCTGAAGTGGCAGAGAAAAGAAGGAATCATCACCAAAACGGACAGCGTAAAGATAATTTTCTCCTTGGATAAGGTTAGATTTGATAAGCGAAGGGGCAGCATCGGAATTCTGACATCCGGATAAAAGAAATGCAGCGAAGGTAATCCCTAGTGGCTTGCGGTTCATTTCAGATGGTTCTCCTTCCTGTACTTATCGAATTCTTCCGTGTCGGAAAAATACCTAGTCTTCACTAAGGTCGATTCATAGATGGTGTCGGAAATCTGAAAATCAGAGGTTTTCCCCTCGGCTTTCCTCATCCCATCTAAGGTATAATCCGTGGACTGAAGATTAAAAAGCATAGGGACATAGACACCGAAGGGATTTTTCTTTCCGTCAATTACAAGTGTCGTCGAACTGGCAACGCCTTTTGAATTGAAGGAAATCTTTTTTTCTTCCGTAAATCCGAGAGAATCGAAAAAGGCAGTCAGTTCTTTCGAATATTTTCCCGTGTCAACCATCGAAGAGGCATGGGAGAAGAAATCGATCTTATCATCAAAACTAGGGTTCAGAAGGCTAAAGGAAATTGTGGATTCCTTTTGAACAAATAGCGCAGATGAAAGAAGACGGATCGGATACTCCGTTTTGTTCTGAACTTTGTTTAGAGTATAGTCGATTTCAAATTTCCATTCAGCATTTTCATATCCGAGAGAAAAATGTGAGACATAGACGGAGGAAGCAGGCTTCTCGGCCTGTTTTAAAAAGGGCAGACTGATAAGATTTAAAGCAAATAAAGCGACTGAAAAGGCTTTCATCTTGTAAGCCCCCAATCCGAGCAGAATTGCTCATAGGCAGAAAGGCTCTCAAAATAGTAAAGATGATTGATATAGGTCGATTTACGATCTCCAAGGCTAAATCGTCCGTCGCAGTTTTCATAGAGGAGCCTTGTCTGGTACTTTCCGTCCTGATCATAGTTTGTGTACCGGGAATGAGAATAGGTTGCATAGTAAGAAATGGAGCTTGTGGAACAGAAGGCATAGGCATATACGCCATACTTATTGTTTACCCCATCGATATAAATACTTTCAGAAAGCAAAGAAATATTGGTGTTGGAGTATTGGTAACCATAGGTTAAGTCCTGATCATAGGAAGTGGAAATCTCCCCACCAAGCTTAACAATGCCTTTCCTATCTAGCTCAGCGGTAACCTTGGAAGTTAAACCTACTGACAATGTTTTGCTTCCAGAAAAAGTTGTTGTAATTTGATCACTTTCGCTAAAAGTAATGGTCGTTTGTTTAGTAACATAGGTAGGACTTGTAAGTAACTTTAAGGGAGTAAGTCCGTTGCTTTTTTCCTTATAAATCGTCAGATAATAGGAATCGGCAATTTTCGACCCGGAATACTTGGGATTAGTATCCGGAACAACAAAAGAACTATCGAAGAGAAGAGAAGCACCGTTTTTTGGGTGAGAGGTGGCGTACTCATGATAAACAGTCGGATATCCAGAAGTAAGCAAGGTAACAGCGCCGAGAAAAGAAGACAAATTCATCTCATGCCTCCTTTCGTTTTTTTGTGTAGGCGCTTTCATTATAAAGTCACACCTCAGAAGGTGTCAATGCTTTTTAACGAGTTAAGGTAAATATTTATTCTGCAATTTAAAAAATTCGATGGAACAAATGATGAAGCTAGCCATACTTTCCTTCCCCATTGTTTTCATAAACATAAACAGGCAGTCAGAAGCCATTCGATAATCAAGTCAAACCCTAGCCTTCGTTTTAAAGGTATCAATGAGAAGATAAGAAAAACAAAAGTTGGGATTGATAGTTAAGCTAGTTCGTTTGTCCTTCAGTCGTAAACCTACCGATTGGATTAAAGCCGTATTTCCAAATGGACAAGAAGATTACCAAAAAATCGAGTAGATTTTTCTCCCTTTATAACAACTTCAGCCTGGATTAAACCGGTCAGGAATCCGTGTCTGAAGAAGGCTTCATAGGATTATCCTTGCCATCTTCTTTCTTTTATCAGGTTCAAGACAACATCAAGGGCAATCAAAAGAAGAAGAAGAACCCTGACATATTCCGTCAATCGGTAGAAATCCCCGTCCTGGTAAGCCAGATAAAGGCTTTTTCCTATCCCCTTAAAGGAACTGGTATAACCGAATGTTTCCGCCCTAATCTCTGCCTTAAAGGATAGACCAAGGCACTGCCTTAGTCCCCTTCCATAGTCAGGCAAAGACAAAGGGAGGCAGACAAAAAAGATGTTCTTCCTTTTTTCGTTTCCGTCAAGAAGAAACTGGCGGCGAAAGCGGAGATAGGACCGTTTTGAGCCCTCCTTGCTTGCCTCATAGGCTAAGGGAAAGCAGAGCAAAAAGACAACGGCAAGGTAGAAATGGGGGACATAGAGGGCTAGAAGGAAGATAAGAGCAATCCTAGGAATAGAGCGGAGAATGGAGACAAGGGGACTTAGGAAAAAGGAAAAAGACGGATAATATCCGGCAAAAAGACCAAGAAGGAACCCTAGGACTAAACTAACAAGAAGGCCGATAAGGCTTCTTAAGATGGTATAGCCAAGGGAGACAAGAAAGGAAGGCTTCCCAAGAAGAAGAAAGGAGTGGGAAAAGGCGGTAAAGAACTCAGGAAGGAACTTCCCTTCCGTCCAAAGAAAGACCCTTTCGTAAAGAGCCACAGCAAAAAGAATCCCCAGAGCAAAAAGAAGGCTTTTTTTCCTCAGGGATCCTCTTTTCATGACCTAGTTCTGGTAGACAGCCTTAAAGGCAAGATCCGGAATAAGACCTTCACCATAGCCGACGATATAATCGTCATCCTCCCTGACTTCGTTGCTGTCGTTCCCTAAGGATACGACATAAAGATTGCCATAGGTAACCCTGGAGACAAACTCGTACTTGTCTCCCTGAAGATTCCTTCCGTTGACGCTATCAAAGACGATGAAGTCCTTCTCTCCTTTGGCAAATTCGCTCTTTACCCTGTTAGGGGCGGCCGTGACAAAGTTTTCGCTTCCGGCAAAAGGGGCAAACGCGAGACTCGGTGCACCGCTTGGGGTAATCAGGGAAAAGGACAGGTTCTCCCTAGCCTTTTCCTCCTTGAGGTCTCTTCCATAGAAGGAAGAAAAGGAGCTGACCTGCCAATTCAGGGAGAAAGGTTCCTTAAGCCGGTCATATTCCTCTTGATCCGGCTGTCCAGTGAAAGACAGAAATCCAAATCCGTTTTTCTTCTCCTTCTGGACGGAAAGGGCAAGGGAGGATGTCCTACCAAGCTTATTCTTCTGTGCCTCGTCGCCGGGGAGGACTTTGTCTAACGTTTCCTTCACCTTACTAGGAGCAGAGATAAGTTCATCTACGGTGGAATCAAACGCCTTCAGGAAGGAAAGGATTTCCCCTTCCTTGCTTTTATCTTTGGCAAGGCTCTTTTTGATGAATAGGCCGGCCTGAGGGAATCCGGATGTCGAATACTTTTCGGAGAAGAGGGTACGGACATTGCCGTAAACCGACAAAGAGGAATCCTTAGCCCTTGCATTAGCAATTACGGGGTAAGAAGTGACGACATAGTTTACATCCTTCCCTTGGTCCTTCTTGGAAAGAAGGTAAGGCAAAGTGTCCGAAACCTGGCTCACATACTTATCGATTCGGACAGCCTTTTTTTCTTCGGCAGAGGAACTTGTATCTGTGGAAGCCAAGGCAGACCCGGATAAGGAAGGAGAAAGCGGAATCGAATTCTCAACACCCTTGCATCCAGACAGAATCAGGGCAGAAAATAAAAAAATCAGTTTTGTTTTTCTCATAGCACTAGTTTACCATAAAGGAACTCTGGGTTTGATTAATCCGCCTAAAAGAAAACCTCCCCTAGAAAAACTAGAGGAGGCATTTTCACTAAATAGAGACTAGAAGTTGACCGGGAGATCGTAATAGGCGCAGTCGAGAAGCTTCTCCCTCTCTTCCTGCGTAGGCTTACGGGGATTCGTTAAGGTGCAGGCATCAAGGATGGCGTTGGCGGCAATGTCATGACGGCGTTCAAGATAGACGCTCTCGGGGACAAAGCCTTCCTCGGTCGGATAGGAATCCTTTCCGTAATGCTTGATGCAGTGCGGAATGTTAAGTTCGTCATTCCTCTCACGGAGGACCTTGATGAGATTATTGACGGTGTCCCTTTCGGTGCAGCCGTAGATACCCCTATTGTTGGCGATTTCGACATAACGCTTACGGGCGGTAAGGTCCTTGGCGTTGTAGGCGATGACCTTAGGAAGATACCTGGCATTGGCAGCGCCGTGGATGATGTGGGCGCCATAATCCTGGAAGGCAGCTCCGGTCTTGTGGGCCATGGAGTGGACGATGCCAAGAGAGGCATTGGAGAATGCCCTTCCGGCTAAGCACTGGGCGAAATGGACGTTGTCACGGGCTTCCCTTACTCCGTTATAGGAATCGACAAGGTCGGCCTTGATGACCTTAGCGGCATATAAGGCATCGGCATCGGAGAACCTGGAATGGGCGGTAGAGACATAGGCTTCGATGGAGTGGGTCAAAGCATCCCTTCCGGTATGGGCGACAAGCTTCTTCGGCCTAGTATGGGCAAGCTCAGGATCGACGATGGCGACATCGGGAGTGATCTCGAAGTCGGCAATCGGGAACTTGATGCCTTTCTGATAATCGGTGATGATCGAGAAGGCAGTGACTTCGGTAGCCGTGCCGGAAGTAGAGGAAATAGCGCAGAAATGGGCCTTATGACGAAGTTCGGGAAGCTGGAAGACCTTGCACCTCTCTTCGAAGGTGATCTGCGGATATTCATACTTAATCCACCTGGCCTTGGCAGCATCGATCGGAGAGCCTCCACCGATGGCGACAATCCAGTCAGGCTGGAACTTCTCCCTGGCAGCGGCGCCTTTCCTGACGGTTTCGACGGACGGATCAGACTCAATACCTTCGAAAAGCTCGACTTCGAATCCGGCCTTCTTCAGATACTCTTCAGCCTTGGCAAGGAAACCGAACCGTTTCCTGCTTCCGCCACCGACACAAATCCTAGCCTTTTTGCCTTTCAGATGAGATAAGGCTTCAAGGCTTCCCCTTCCGTGATAAATGTCACGGGGTAACGTGAAACGTGCCATTCTATACCTCCTGTTAGGGCTGCCAGATGGCTCTGACAACTTACAGGAAACATTTTACCTTATTCTTTTTGCTTAGTAAAGGGCTTTCTTTTGCTTTTATTTCTTTTTCTGGTAATTTCTTGCGCAGTTTCCTGATATAAACGGTCTTTTGAGCAAATAGCACGCATCATTTGTCCTTTCCCCCTATGCATCCTTCCTCCTTTTGCCGATTTCCTCTGTTATAATAACGGCAGAAAAGGAGATTAGACTCATGATCAGAATCTATGGAAGCCATCTCTGTCCGGACTGTATTAACTGCAAATTAAGCCTGGACAGGAACCTTATTCCCTATGAATTCAGGGATGTCTCGGACAATATCCGCTATCTCCACGACTTTAGGAAAAGGAGAGACACCCTTCCTCTCTTCGACCACGCAAAGAAGATCCATGACATCGGCCTGCCGACATTGATTTTCGATGACGGAACAAGGACAAGGGACTGGGAAGGATACCTAAAAAAGAAAGGGCTTCCCTGTCACTATGACGGCGAGAGGAAAAAGAATGCCTGTTCGCTAGACAAAAAGGGCTGCTAAAAAAAGCCTGCCCCGCAAGGGACAGGCTTTTTTCCTTGCCTTCTATTTTAGCTTGGATGTTTCTCCAGATAGGTTTTGGCATAGGAGCATTCTGCTGACACGCCAAGTCCTTCCTGTTTGGCATAGGATAGGATTTCCTTCCTCCTTAACGAGGCAAGTCCCTTTCCCCGGTAGTCATCCTTAATCAAGGTCTTTTCGATGACAAGCGTACCCTTCTCTTTCTTAAAGAGAATGCTTCCGGCCTCTTCCCAGCCAATAGAGAGGATAAGGGAATTCCCTTCCCTCTTAAAAGAGACTTCTTCCATGCTATTTGATTTCCTTTCCTAGGCTAAAAGCCTTTCCGACAACCTTATCCCTGACATAGTACTGGTTCAGGGAAGGATCGAAGGCAAGAGGCTTAAGAAGGGTGACGTCGACCTTTCCGTCCTTATCCAGGATTTCCTCGTCGGCAAAAACCTTCCTGATCTTGCCAACCAGGTTCCCGTTATCATCGAAATGGTCGGCCTTACAGACAAGAGTGAGAGGAAGCTTATCGAAAAGCGGACAGCCATCGACATCCTTCCTAGAGCCGAAGCCGGCCTTTTTCACTTTATCCTTGACCGCTTTTGCGGAGACCCTTCCGACATAGTCGGCCTCCTTCTCCCTGCCAAGAGGGGCAAAGGAAAGGGAAAAGACCCCTTTTTGCTTGATGTTTTCCGTCGTCTTATGGTCGGCCGACAGGGAGAGGATGACTTTATCTTCGTCGTACACCCCGCCCCAGGCCGCATTCCTCCTGTCCGGGTTCCCATCCTTATCGAATGTTCCGATAAGAAGGACGGGAAGAGGATAGAACAGAGTCGATACTTTTAATTCTTTTTTCATTTCTTTTCTGTCTCCATTCCCATCTTTTATAGAAGGAAGGAAGGCGGATTTCAAGGGAAAAGGAAAAGGCGGACTAGTCCGCCTGTCCGATGCTTCTTAGATACCGTTCGAGGATGACGCAGCTAGCGACGGCATCGATGCTCTTATGCTGCTTCTTGGCTCTCTCCCCCTTTTCATGGAGGAGGGAGGAAGCCTCCAAGGTCGAGTATCGTTCGTCCTGAAGGACGATCGGAACGAAAGGAAAAGCCTTAGAAAGCCTTCCCTTGAAGGAATAGACGACCTTGGTCCTTTCGCACTCGTCCCCGGAAGGGAAAAGAGGCAGTCCAAGGATGAATTTGCTGACCTTTTCCAAAGAAAGGATTTCCTTTAGTTCGGTAAGGGCGTAAGCAAAGTCCCCGTTTTTAAACCGCAGGTTCTTTAACGGCGAGACGAACCTTCCGGACCGGGAGATGGAGATACCAAGGGAACCCCTGCCTAAATCAAGGGCGACAAGGTTCTTTTCCATGCCCTTATAAGTTGGAAAGATATTCCTCGGCCTGAGAAAGGGAGGCAAGGCTGTCTGTTCCGCCGAAGGCAACGTCATCTCTTCCTCCGCCCCGTCCGGAAAGAATCTTACTGACTTCCTTAATGACCCTTCCGGCCTTAAGAGAGGAAAGGGCCTTTCCTCTTGCTAGGGCAAGGTCCTTCTTCTCCCCGTTGTCGCAGACAAGGAAGAGGAGAAGATCCGGATGCTTGTCAATCAGTTTGTGGCTCAGGGAGTCAAGCTGTCCGTGGGTAAGGCCTTTGACATTCCCGATAAGAAGCTTATGGCCTTTGCTTTCCTTCCTTTCCTTCTCTAGCGAGGCAAAGAGGTTATTGGTGCCCTCTTCCCGAAGGGCCTTGATGGTCGAGGTAAGCTCGGCAGCGGCAGCCTTATCGGAAAGGATCTTGCCGCGGACGCCCTTGTCGGAGCTGACCGAGAGAAGCCTGGCGGCCTCATTGAGCCTACCCTGCTTCTCCTTAAAGAAATCATAGGCCTTCCTATAGGTATAGGCCGTAATCCGGCGGACGCCGGCAGAGACGGACTCTTCGCCGACGATGGCGAAAAGACCGATTTCCGAGGTGTTGCCGACATGGGTTCCGCCGCAGAACTCGACGGAATAGTCGCCCATGGAGACAACACGGACAAGGTCCCCGTATTTTTCGCCAAAGAGATGCCTTGCCTTCCTCTTCCTGGCGTCTTCCTTCTTCCTGACGGCGGTGGTGACCGGAAGATGGGCGAAAATCTCCTCGTTCACTCTCCGCTCGATTCTGTCCAATACGTCCTGACTTGGCTTCTCCTCGGCATTATAGTCGAAATGGAGACAGTCCTGGTCATAATAGGCCCCCTCCTGACGGACATCCTTGGAAAGGATTTCCTGAAGTGCCTTTTGGAGAAGGTGGGTGGCAGAGTGGTTCTTCCGGATAAGGTCACGTTTCTTCCAGTCGACTTTTTCCCTGAAGCGGTCGCCGGTCTTGATGGTTCCGTAAAGGACCTTGACATGAAGAAGATGCTGGCCATGGTTTGCAATCCCGACGGAAGTCACCTCGGCTTCGCAATCCTTATTGGCAATCCTTCCGGTATCGGAAACCTGTCCGCCGCTAAGGGCGTAGAAAGGAGTCTTTGCAAAACAGACATCCCCTTCGTCATCGAGGGAATCGACTTTCTTTCCGCCGACGAATATACCGGTCACCTCGCTCTCCACATCCTTCCCTTCCTCGTAGGTGAATTCGCTCGGAGTGACAAAGCCAAGCCTGTCCTTAGACTGCAGTCCGAAGGATTCACGGTTTCCCCGGCTCTTCCGGGCTAGTTCCTTGCTCTCTTCAAGAAGCTTATTGTAGCCCTCTTCATCGACCTTCTTCCCGCCATCCTGGGCAATTTCCTTCGTCAGTTCGAAGGGGAAGCCATAGGTGTCGGAAAGCTTAAAGCAGTCGGAGGCAGAAAGAGTGTCTCCGTCTTTTTTAAGATACTGGGAAAGAAGCTTTTCCCCGGTCTTAAGGGTATTGGAGAACTTGTTCTCCTCGGAAAGGATCCTCTTCCTCGTCCGCTCTTCGTGTTCCTTAAGATAGGGATAGAAGTGCTGCCTGGTCTTTGTGACAAGGGGGACAAGGTCGGCAAGGGTGCCGGCGTCAAGGCCAAGAGTCAGGGCATAGCGGGAGGCACGGCGGAGAAGACGCTTTAAGACATACCCCCGGCCGTCGTTAGAGAAGACGGCGCCATCGGCCAAGGCAAAGGTGATGGAACGGATATGGTCGGCAATGACCCGGTAGGCAAGCTTGTATCTGCCTTCGTACGGATACTTGGACTTCGTCTCCAGATACTCGATATAAGGCCTAAAGAGATCGGTCTCGAAGTTTGTCTCGGTTCCCTGCCTGATGCAGGCGAGACGCTCAAGTCCGGCGCCGGTATCGATGTTCTTCTGCGGAAGAGGCTTGTATTCGCTTCTCTTCTTGCCGGGCTCGGAGTTGAACTGGGAGAAGACGATGTTCCATAATTCAATATAACGGTCGTTGTCCCTGTCGTCCTTAAGGAGCTTAAGCCCAAGATGCTCGGGGTCCCATTTTTCGCCGCGGTCGTAGTTGATTTCGGTGTCCGGTCCGCAGGGGCCTTCCCCGATTTCCCAGAAGTTGGATTCGCTAGGGACCATGTTCTCTTCCGGAATACCGCATTTCACCCAGAGGTCATGGGTGGCCTTGTCATCGGGATAATAGGTCACATAAAGTTTATGGGGATCAAGTCCGTAATACTTTTCGCTGGTCAGAAGCTCATAGGCCCAGGGAATGACTTCCGGACGGAAGTAATCGCCGATGGAGAAATTTCCCCTCCTCTCAAAGAAGGTATGATGACGGGCAGTATGTCCGACATTGTCGATGTCGTTGGTCCGGATGCATTTCTGGGCATTGGTGATCCGCCGGTGCTTTGGGGTCAAGGTGCCGTCAAAGTATTTCTTCAGGGCGGCAACGCCTGCATTGATCCAGAGCAAAGTCGGATCGTTCTCCGGAATCAGGGACGCGGAAGGCTCGACGTAATGGCCGTGGTCCTTGAAGAAGTTTAGCCAGATATCTCGGATTTCATCGCTGGACAGCTTACGCATATGGAAGTATCTCCTTTTTAAATAAACCTATTTTAGTCCCGTAGGACCGACTTATTATACTCTTTATCCCCGAAGGGGAGAAAGAAAGAGAGCAAATCAGGCTTTGGCCTCCTTGGAAAAGAGGGCGATTCCTGCCTTAAGACGTCTTAGCCCTTCCTTGACAAGAGGAAGCGGACAGGCGACGTTCCTGCGGAGGAAGCCCTGACCACCCCTACCATAGACATCCCCCTCTTCAAGGTAAAGTCCTGCCTTTTCCTTAAGGAAGCGGGCAAGAGAGAGGGAATCCTTTGTCACCTTGCTGACATCAATCCAAAGAAGGTAGGTCGCATCCCCTTTGACAAGGGAAACCATGGGAATTTCCTTTTTCAGAAAGGAAGAGGCATATTCGCGGTTGGCGAAGACCTTTTCCCGCCTTTCCCTAAGCCATCCGTCCCCTTTATTCAGGGCGGCAACGGCGGCAACACAGGAGAAGACGTTCGGTTCGGCGACTTCGTCCGTATTAATCTGACGAACAACCTTCTTTCTTAACTCAGGGTTAGGAATGATGATGGCGGAAGTCTGTATGCCGGCGAGGTTAAAGGCTTTCGTCACGGAAACGGCGGTGACGGAATTCTCCCTGTTTTCTTCGCTTACGGAAAAAAACGGAGTGTATTCCCTTCCCGGGCGGGTGATTTCCCCGTGGATTTCGTCACTTAGGACGACGACGGAGTTTTCCTTGCATAAGTGCCCGATCTTTCTAAGATCCTCCTTGGAGAAAATCCTGCCGACGGGGTTAGCCGGGTTACAGAGAATCCTCCTTGTGGTTTTCTCTTCCTTTAGCGCCTGTCCAAGGGAAGGAAAGTCAACCGAATACCTTCCGTCCTGATAGATAAGTGGGACCTCTCTTACGATCCGTCCATTGTTCAGAATGGAATTATAAAAAATGTTATAGACAGGGGTAAGAAGGACAACCTGGTCACCCTTCTTGGTAAGCTTTCTCACCGACGAGGAAACCGTCGGAACGACTCCGAGGGAAAAGACAAGCCAGTCCTTCCTCAGGGAGAGACGGTGGTGACGGAAAAAGAAATCCCTATAGGCTTTATACCAGTCCTCATGCGGCGAAGTATATCCAAATATGCCTTCGTTCACCCGCTTAGAAAGGGCGGAAACGATTTCCGGCGCAGCAGGGAAATCCCTGTCGGCAATCCACCTAGGAAGCACACCCTCTTTTACGTCCCATTTTATTGACTGCGTCCCAGTGCGGTTATAGACGGTCTCAAAATCATATTTGCCCATTTTCTTTCTTGCTCCTCACCTTGATCTTGCTTAGGTCAATCCGCTGATCGTCCTTGATATAGTCCTCATAGCCAAAACAGGAAATCGTACCGGAAACCGGGTTTTTGATTATCCCCAAAGGAGAGGAGATATCGCAGTCAAGGTTTTCTGAATACTCGAAAATCAAATCGGAGGAAGAAGAAACCTTGCAGCCCACCCTCTTTAGGTTCTTCCTGTAGCAAAAGCCCTGATGGGAAGAAAGGGTGCAATCGATCAACGTGACGTTCTCACTGTTCCAGCCGAAGTACTCCCCATTGACGGTGCAGTGGACAAGAGTAATGTTCTTGCAGTTCCAGAACGCATCCTTGGAGAGAAAAAGACAATCCTTCCTCCTAATGTCCGAGCCGGAATCGAAGATATAGTTTCCCTTGATGGTCAGCTTCTCCCCCTTAAGGAACGAGCTTCCCCTTCCAAAATAGTCCCCTTTGACCTTGATGTCCTGCCTTTCCACTCCTTTGCAGTACCACAAGGTCTCTTTTGCATCCTTGAAATCGATGTTTTTCCTTTGGATGTTTTCACAGCGGCGGAATTCCTTCGGTGCCTCAACGTCGAGGTTTTCGAAAAGCGAGTCCTTGGTGTACCAGATGCCAGAGCGGGCGAGAGGAAGGAAGCGGCAGTCCTTCACTTTATGGCCCTGCCCGTACCAGAGAGGGTACTTGTAGCCGAAGGTACACTCTTCCACCTTTACCCCCTCTGCCTCCTTAAGAGGAGACTCGCCGTTGTCGAAAAGACAACGGGAAAGAATGAGATCCTTTGCCCGGAAAAGGGCACGTTCGCCCTGAAAATGTCTGTCTTCGATTTTTTTCCTCATAACCTGGAAACAGAGAAGTCCTTTCTTTATGGATAACGGATAAGGAAGTATCCCCTCTCGTCCCTCCTTTTCTTCAGCAGGAAGAGAGAGTCGTCCGAAAGTCTTTCGTCAAGAAGAGGAAGAAGGTATCCGTTTTCGTTTTTCCTGTTCCTGTCAAGCGCCTGAAGAAGGAGAGGAAGGGTTTCCTTCCTTTTTCCTTCATCCCTCTCCTCAATAGCCGCCTTCCTTGTCTTAACAAGGAAGAGGGCGTCTTTCTCATCTTTCCTCCTCTCTTCCTTCCCTTCCTTAGGAAGGTCAGGAAGAAGGGGAAAAAGAAGCTCCTTTACTTTATCATAATGGAGAGAAAGGGAGGAAAGGCGGCTTAGCTCATCCTTTAGCCTTGAACTCCGGATATTGTCGTGAGGAGAAAAAAAGTCCTTTTCCAAAGACTGCCTTAATGCCTTAAGGGCCCCGTTCTCCTCCGCCATCAGCCTCAGGGGATTTTCGGAGAAGCGCTTCGCCCCTTCCTTCCTTGGGTCGACTAGCTTATCTAGGGCCTTCTTCCCGAAGGCATCCTCGAATTCCTTCCTTACCTCTTTTTCTGCCTTTCCCTCGCTCAGCTCTTTAAGAAGGGAAGAGAGGATTTCCAGTCTACTCTTCATCCTTTTCCTGGGAGAGGACCTCGATTTTGGTCACGTTGTTCAGTTTCGGGGGATAGACAAGGGAGACTGTCCCGTCGTAGGAGACATTGAGTCTGTCCCCCGCCTTGACGTTTTCAAAGGAGCCTTCCTTGCCGTTATAGATGACCTTGGCCTCCTTCGGGACGTCGAAGACATAAAAGTAATCCTCCGTTCCGGTGGTATTGACGTTTAGTCCCCTGATGTCGTTGATTTTCTCATAGGTTCCCGAAATGACGAAGGTGTTGTTCTTCTCGACTTCCCTTCCCTTGTAGTTCCCTTCGGGATTGTCCTTGTATTTGGAGAAGCCATTCACCAAAGACAGGGATGCAAACAGAAAGTTCTTCATCTGGCTATCCTCCTTATGTCCGTATTCTAAGCTAGGCGTTCACTATTTACTAGTATAATTGCGGAAATAGCGTTTGACAAAGGGGTCAAGCGCCTCCTTTCCGTATTTGTTGACTAACCTGCCATAGGTTTTGTCGACGAGGGAGGATGCACCCTTAGGGATCAAAACATGGAACTTCTCCTCCCTCTTCTTCCATTCCCTTAGGAAAAGATACCGGGCAAGGACCGAGGAAAGGGCAACGGAAGGATAGAAGCTTTCCCCCTTCGTCTGGAAGACGATTGGGTTACTGACCCTTTCCTCGCCCACAAGCCGCCGGTAGTCCTTCTCGGGGGTAAACTGGTCGACATAGATCATCGTCTCCGGACTAAGCAAGTACTTCTTCCTCAGGCCGATATGGCAGAGATTGTGGCATTTTGCCCTGGTCTTATGGATATTAAAGCCGTTTGAGGCAAGCATGGAGAGCTTAGAAGGGGAAACAAGGACGGAATAGGATTTCCTCTTTTTCCTCAGTTTGGCACCAAGGGAGAGAATATAATCGTCGTTCCTTTTCTTCGAGTCGTTGATCCGGTATTGTTCAAGAAGCGGAATATCCTTCCCGTTCACAAAGGAGGCCACGACGACTAGAGGGCCGAAAAAATCCCCGACCCCGACCTCGTCCGAGCCAATCTGGTCGGAGAGGTCCTCCCAGGACTGGAAATAGTTCTCTTTTTTCTTCTTTTTTTCCTCCGAAGTCTCACTGACCGTGACATTCTTAGAAAAAAGATGTGCTAAGGAAAGCGCTTCCTCATCCTCTCCGGAAAAGACGATCGTATAGATTTCCTTCCGGTTCCGGTAGGCATGGACGACAACCCCTTTGTAACGGACAAGGAAATAGTCATAGGGGTGGTCCGGGTCTTGGATTTCCCTCGCCTTGAAGAAATCCTTCACTTCCCCTGCCTTGATGGCATCGGCCTTGAACTTTGCGTAAATCATTGTCCATTATTTTATCATAGCGGGGAAAGAGAAAGCCTATTTTCACCCTCTCTCCCCGTAAACGCCTTACTTTCCTTTCTTTTCGCAAAGAAGCGGAAAAGAAAGGAAAAATCCTTCTTTTGCCGTTTATGATAAAATGAACCTGTTATGGAAGAAAACTATTTACAGAAAGAGACCGAGGAAGTGATTTCCCGTCTTAAGGACTACTTTTCCTTCGGTGAGCTCAAGGAGACCTTCTCGGCCTCCTTTGCCTTCAAAGACAAAGACGATTATCTTAACGGACACGAATATCTTCAGGAGTTCGAGCGCTATCTGCGCCTAGGCCACATCGTCAATAGGCCTTCAATCGCCAACCTTAACCCTTCCTTCCTCGCGTTAGAGAAAGGTTCGATTCTCTCCCCCGGGGAGCTTTTCTCCATTGCCGAGCTTCTCTCCACAGGCAGGGACTTCTACGACCAGTTCAGCCAGGAGGAGGATTTCTATCACCTGAGAGACGATGCACTTGACCTTAGTCCTGTCCTTCAGCTACAGAAGGACATCCATTTTGCCATCAATCCCGACTATACGATTGCCGACCACGCCTCCGCCGCCTTAAGGCAGATAAGAGGAAATATACGCTCTGTCGAAAAAAGACTAAGCCAAGCAAGGAGCGACTATAAAAACCGGTACAGTAAATACCTCTCCCAGGATTTAGTCACCATCAAGGGAGGGGAAGAGGCCCTCCCGGTCAAGAGGGAAAACAAAGGAAGGGTGAAAGGAAGCATCGTTTCCTATTCTTCCTCCGGCCAGACCGTCTACAGGGTCCCCTATGAAGTCATCGACCTCCGGAACCGGCTTTCCTCCTTAAAGCAGGACGAAAGCAGGGAAGAGACGAAAATCCTTGCCGATCTATCGGGCAAGGCGGCAAAACAGTTATCCCCGGTCAAAAAGGATTACCAGATATTAAGGAACTTCGACCGCTATCTTTCCTGCGTCCGCTTTGGACATTCCTATCAAGGATGCATAGCCACCCTTTCCGAGGATAGTCTTGTACTTCAAGGCTTTTTCCATCCTTTGCTTAAGGCGGAAAAGGTCATTTCCAATTCCCTCTCCCTAGGAAAGGGGAACCCGAAATGCCTTTTGATCACCGGACCTAATGCCGGCGGAAAGTCCGTCCTCATCAAGGCACTCGCCCTTTCCGTGAGGAGGGATAAATTAGGTAGGATGGTGCCCTGCATGGATAAGGCTGAAATTCCTTTCATCGACCAGGTTTACTTCCTTGGCGGAGACAACCAGTCGGTATTGGATAACCTATCCACCTTCTCTTCGCAGCTAAGGAAGATAAAGGAAATCACCCTGAAGGCAAAAAAGGAATCCTTAGTCATCATCGACGAAGTCGGGGAAGGGACTTCCCCTAAGGACGGTGAGGCTTTAGGGGTTGGCATCCTTGGCTTCTTCGAGCATTTAGGGTGTTTCACGCTCCTTACCTCCCATTTCGACGGGCTGAAATTCTATGCCGCCTCCGACAGCCATTGCCTCACCGGTGCAAGGGAATATGACACCGGTTCGAGGAAACCGACCTACCGGCTCCTTTTAGGGACGACGGGGAAGTCCTACGGCCTTCTTCTGGCTAGACAGATGGGGCTTAACCCATCCATCCTTTCTGCCGCCGAGGCTTTTGAAAAGTCACGCAGCGACAAGGACACCGATGCCCTAAGGGAGAAGCTTACCCAAGAGGTGAGCGACAACGAAAAGAGGAAGAAGGAACTAAGCGAGAAAAGGGCGGACCTAAATAAAATCAGGGAAAAGAAGCAGAAGGCCATCGATGCCCTAAACGAGGAAAAGAATTCCATCCGCCTTAAGGCGGAAAAGAAAGTCGAACGTCTTGTCGAGGAAAGAATCGAGGAACTTAATGCCCTCTGGGAAAGCAAGAAGGACAAAGGAAGGACCTACTCCGAACTCTCTTCCATAAAGGGAAAGCTTAACCAGATCAAGGATGAGGGGGAAAGGAAGAATCCCGTCAAAGAAAAGAAGCTTCCTTTGCCAGTGTTAAAGGAAGGAGACGAAGTCCTCGACGAGGATTTCCGCCGGGCCAAAGTCCTTTCGGTGAAGAAGAACGAAGTCGTCCTAGACAGGGACGGACTTAGAATAACCCGTAAGATTAATGGGCTGAAAAAGGCAGCAAAAGAGGTCAAGATCAAGGAAAAGGAAGCCATCCCGTCTCATATCATGGCGATTGTTTCAAGCCAAGGACTTGAATGTAACATCATTGGAAGGCATGTGGACGAGGCGAGGAGAAAGGTCGTTTCCTTTTTGAATTCCGCCCGCATATCCAAGTTCGAACATGTTCGGATTATCCACGGCCTTGGAACCTTTGCCTTAAAAAACGCTCTCTGGAAATACCTCTCCAACCATAAGGACTTTGTCAAGGACTACCGTCTTGGCGGAGAGGGGGAGGGCGGCCTTGGGGCGACTATTGTCACTTTGAAATGAACTACCTTGATTATCCTCTGCTTAAGCAGAAAGTCTCCCTTCTTCCCGACCTCCCAGGGTCCTATCAGAGGAAGGATAAGGACGGAAGGATCATCTATGTCGGCAAGGCGAAATCCCTCCTTAAACGGGTCAAGCAGTACTTCACCCGTCCCCAGTTAGGAAAGGTCGAAAGAAGGGTAGAGGAGATCCGCGACTTTGATATCATCGAGACGACAACGGAAAAGGAGGCCCTGCTTCTTGAGATTTCCCTGATCCACAAGTACCGGCCGAAGTATAACATCAGGCTCAGGGATGACCGCTCCTACCCCTATATTGCCTTAAAGAAGAAGGACGATCCCTTTTTGAAAATATCCCGGTCGGACAAGGAGAAAGGGTACTATTATTTCGGCCCCTATCCGAATTCCAGGCAGGCCTATAAAAGGATCGACCTGCTCAATAAGATTTTTCCTTTACGGAAATGCAAGAACCTGCCTTTGCACCCCTGTCTTTATTACCATAGGGGGGAATGCCTTGCCCCCTGCATCAAAAAGGTCCCTGATGAAGAATACCAGGAAAGGGTCAAGAAAATCAGCCGTTTCCTTTCCGGGGACACGAGGGAGAGGGTTTCCCTTCTGAAGGGGAAAAGGAAAAAGGCGGCGGGTGATCTTAACTTCGAACAGGCCAAGAAGTACAAGTCGCTCCTTGATGCCATCGAAAAGACGACCTCATCACAGAAAATCATCTTTGAGGACCATATTTCCCGGGACATCAGGGGCTACTCCCTGCGGGAAGGCTATCTCTGTGTCGTCTTTCTGCTTTACCGCAAAGGAGTGCTTCTTGGAAAAAAGACCTATATCGAGGAACTCGAGGATGACCTTAACGACTTCCTCGAGAACATCATCATTCAGTTCTACGATAAACGCAGCGATCTTCCTAAGGAACTGATCCTTTCCGACAAGGAAAGGGTCCCCGTTCTCTCTTCCGCCCTGCCTTTCTCCGTCCTGACTCCGACCCGGGGCAAGAAGAGAGACCTTCTTGCCATGGCCTTTGAGAATGCACGCCAGAGGCTTGACCAGCATTTCCAGACCGCACGACTTAATGATGACGTCCTCTCCCTTCTGGAAGAACTCAAGGACAAGCTTTCCCTGAAGAAGACCCCTTTGGACATCGAACTTTATGATAACTCCCATCTTCAGGGCTACGACCCTGTCGGAGCCAGGGTCAAGTACATCAACGGGGAGAAGGCACCTCAAAGGTACCGGAAATATAAAATCACCCAGCCTAATCCCCAGGACGATTTAGCCTCCAGGCGGGAAGTTCTGACACGAAGACTCACCCGGCTTAAGGAGGGGGAAGAAAAAGCACCCGACCTTATCCTCCTAGACGGAGGAAGGAACCAGTGTTTAGTCGGGGAAGAGGTAAGGGACGAAGTCTCTTTCCACATCCCTCTTGCCGGTCTAAGTAAGAACGACAAGCATGAGACGGATACCTTAATCAATGCGGATACAGGGGAAGAAATCCCCCTGGATAGAAAGTCTCCGCTTTTCTTCCTTTTAAGGAAGAGGCAGGACGAAATCCACCGCTTTGCCATCACCTACCACCGCTCCAAGGCGGAAAAAAGCACTTTTAAAACCATTTATGATGACATACCCGGAATCGGAAAGAAGCGGAAGGAAATCCTTCTCGACCTCTATCCGACAAGGGAATCCCTTTATGGGATCACTAAGCAGGAGCTTTCTCAGATCATTCCGGAAAGTTCAGCCCTCCTTCTCTTAAATAAGCGGGACAGGTACGAAAAGGAAGTCAAAGCCCTTGAGGCCAAGGCAAAAAGAAAGGCGGCATAAACCAAATGGAAGAATGGAACAAGACAAAGACAAAAATCCCCTCGCTTCTTACCCTTTTCTTTTCGCTTCTTTTTTTCGGCAGGAGGGTTCTTCCTCACTCCCAGTATTCCTGGCTCTCCCTTAGGTTAGAGGCGGAAAACAGTTCTGCGGCAGGCACCTTAGACCTAACCCTCCTTCTTCCCGGCCTGTTCACTATCTTTGTCATCCTCTTAAACAGCGTGCTTCTTGTCCTTTCTGTCTTTACCCTTTTGTTTTCCCGTCCTTACTCCAGGAAGATCAGGAACCTCTTCCTTCTTATCGTCCTTTTAGCCCTTTGGGCCCTTGAAGGGGCCTGTATCCTCTTTAGCATAAAGACAGTCTACCAGGGAACAAGTTTCCTTAAGGCGGGAAACTACGTCACCCTTGTTTACACTTTTCTTTCCTTTGCCGGGATTACTGCCTCCTATGTTCCCTGCGTCCACTATCCAGCCTACAAGTTCAAAGAGTGGATGAACTCAATCCCCGCCCCCAAAAAGGAAGAAATCGGTAAGCCTACCCTTTCCCCTAAAGAAGAGAATATTAGGGAAAGGGATGCCATGATCGACTCTTTCGTCAGCCAAGGGAAAAGGAGTGAGGAAGAAGCGAAAGAAAGGAAAGGAAAGATTCGAAAGAAATAAAGGGCAAACCTTGCATTAGCTCTGACTAAGTATTATAATTTCTTTCGCAGTCTTCGGGACATAGCGCAGCTTGGTAGCGCACTTCCTTGGGGTGGAAGGGGTCATGAGTTCAAATCTCATTGTTCCGACCAGAATCCGAAAAAAGCCCTAAACTAAGGGCTTTTTTTGATGGCTTTGGCTCCATTTGGGCGCCTTTATTTTCAAAAAAATTTCCGTCCTCCAAAGGTAGGAAATTTTCTCCTCGGCTAAGCAGGGGAAGTTTAAACGAAAAAGGTGGCATCTGCCGGCAAGGCAGAGCCACCTTTTTTTGTTCTGAACTATCGCTGCCCTTTGTCGTAAGGGATGCCTTCGGCCTTCGGGCACCCGGATTTTCCATGGAAGAGGATAAGGACAAGGATGACGACAAGGTAAGGTACCCTATTATAGAAGTACATCGGAAGACCCCATTCTTTCCTGAAGGGAATCATCGGGGCAAGGACACCGAGAGAGTTTAAGAAGCCGAAGAAGAAGGCACCGAACGCAATCAGAAGCGGATTCCAGTTGCCGAAGATCCTAATCGCCAAGGCCAGAAAGCCAAGGCCGTTGACAGTGGAATCGGCAGTAGAACCGGCTACCGTTGCGATATAGGCAAATCCGCCAAGGCCGGCCAAGGCGCCGGAGATTGTCGAACCAAGATACCGCCTGCGATAGACATTGATTCCGACGGAATCGGCGGCCTGGGGATTCTCTCCGCAGGCACGTAGGTGCCTTCCGATCTTGCTCTTGTAAAGCCAGATACTCCTTAAGACGAAGACGATGAGGACAAGGTAGGTGGAAATATAGACTTTATTGAAGAAGAAAGAGAGAATGTGGCTATTCTCCACGGCTTCTCCGAACCCCTTAGGATAAGAAGAGCTAAGGAGGGCAAAGCTGCCACCGGAATCGATTTTCTCCTGGTGGAAGAAAAGAAGTCCGAAGGCACAGACAATGGCTGGGGCAAGAACATTGAGTGCCGTTCCGACGATGGTCTGGTCGGCCTTCCTCTTGATGGCGGCAAAGGAGAGAAGAAGGGACATCAAGGCACCGGCTAGGGCGGCGACAAGCCTAGCTAAGACGAACCTAAGCTGATACCTCGCCACGCCTTTGTTGGCGACTGTCCATCCTGCCTTTTCAATCCTGAGCTTGACAAAAATCGCACCGGCAAAGGCACCGAAAATCCTTTCTCCGTCAAGGGCAAGGTTGATGATGCCGCTTCGTTCGGAGAAAACACCGCCGAGAGCGACAATCCTAAGAGGGATCCTCCTAATGATGGCCTGTTGAAGAATGAAGACAGTTAAATCCGCACCGTTCATTTACTTAGCCTCCTCGTTTTCGGTTTTTCCCTTTTCCGGGTCAGCCAGCCCTATGCCGGAGGATGAAACATCGACCGGTCTTTCTTCATCCAATGCCGGCAGAGTGGTGAGCAAGAGCCCTTCAGTAAGAAGGGCAAGGTATTTTTTACCCCTTTCATAGGCATGTTTCTGTTTTATCCGGTTATAGGCCTCAACGAAGAAGCGGGAGAAGCCCGACCTATAGATGATTACCGCAATAATCCTGTCGGCATAATATTTGTTGTACCCGGCAGCGCTCAGTGTGGATCCCGATGCATAGATATACCGCATGAAGAGAGACGAGAGAATGACGGCGAGAGGATTGCAGTTGGCAAGCAAGGCAGCTGGGATTCCGTCGAAGCCATAGGTTGGAAGGGATCCGTAGACAGACTTATATTGGATTTCAATGCCAGGATTAAGATAATAGAAGGCTCCGCCAAGGGCGGCAAGACCACCAGCCAGCGCCATAGAGAAGATGATGTTTCCCTTTTCCTTCCTGCCGGCATATCTTGCCGAGAATTTGTTCCTTCCGCAGGCGCGCCTAGAATAGCCAAGGGTCGTCTTGTTCCTGAGAATCCAGAGAAGGAGGGCAACGACAATGGCAATAAGAATAGAAAGGTCGAGCCTGCTGCCATTCGTAAGCTTGTCTAGTCCTATCGTCGGAGTATAGTTGCCGGTGACGCTTGTCTTAATCAGATAACCTGCTTTTCCCGTTCCTGTCGCATGAAGCGGGTTAAGGGAATCAAAGACCCAGGTGAACCTATTGGCGGCAATCCAGTTCGTCCTGATACAGATAATGACTTCGTTGATGCCAAAGACTGCCTTAAGTAAGCCTGGAATTACGCCCCAGAGGGCACCGGCGATCCTGCCGGCTAGTACGGCAAGAATCCAGACGGCTACGGCCTGGAGAGGTTTTCCCGTGCTGTCGACAGTCAAGGCAATAAGAAGGCTTGTTCCCGTTCCAAGAAGGAACTGACCAGGGGCCCCGATATTGAATAACCCCGTCTTATAGGCCACGGCAACGGAAAGACCGGTAAAAATCAGTGGCACAGCATAAAAAATCCTGTTGCCTATGTTCCGGATTCCTAGTTCAAAGGGGCCGGTGAAAAGAAGACCTAATCCTTTCCCAAAATCCGTTCCAGGAACAGAAGAGGTGGCTCCAAGAAGAATGACGCCAAGAAGAAGACCGACAAGTATCGCACCAAGGGAAGCAAGCAAAGAAGAATAATCATGCTTGCCTAAATGTCTGACTTTATTCATTTCTTCCTTCCTCCTTGCGGATGACCTTCTTCCTTTCTTCTATACTCCTCTTTTTGCCTCCTGCCCTATAAAGTCCCCTCTCCTCGCTAGTCGTCTCCTTTGGAAGGAAAGCACCGACAATCTCCCCCTCATACCTGACGAAGATGATATCGGAAAGGTTCCTGACTTCGTCTAATTCAAGGGAGACAAGAAGCACACCCCGTCCTTTGTCCCGATCGGCGATAATCTGCTTATGGATGCTCTCGATGGCACCGACATCAAGTCCTCGGGTAGGCTGGACGGCAATCAGAAGGTTATGGCTTTTATCAAGTTCCCGCCCGACAATCGCCTTCTGCTGGTTTCCGCCGGACATGGAGCGGGCTATGGTCTTCGCTCCAAGGGAGGAGCGGACATCATACTCCTTGAGGACGGTATCGGAATATTTTTTCCGGGAAAGGAATTTAATCCATCCCCTATGGGCGAACTTCTTCTCCTTATATCGCTCGATTACCCTGTTCTCCTCAAGGGAGAAATCAAGGACAAGGCCGTATTTCTGCCGGTCTTCCGGAATGTGGCTCCTTCCGCCCTTAATCCGTTTATTGATTGACCCATGGGTAATGTCCTTGCCGTTAAGGAAGATTTTTCCCTTTTCGACTTTTTCAAGACCCGTTATTCCTTTGATTAAGTCCCTTTGTCCGTTTCCTTCGATACCTGCGATGGTCACAATCTCCCCTGCCCGCACGTTGAAGGAAACGTCTTTGACGGCAGGCTTCTTTCCTCTTTGTCCCTTCCTAAAAAGATTTTCCACCTGAAGGATTACGTTTCCTAAAACCGGGTCTTTCTTATCGACCGTAAAGGAGACGTGCCGGCCGACCATTAAGGCGGCAAGCTCGGAAGCCGTGGTTTCCTTGGTGACGACCGTTGCGATGCAACGGCCCTTACGCAAGATCGTGCAGCGGTCGGAAACCTCCCTGATTTCGTTTAGCTTATGGGAAATAAAGAGGATGGACTTTCCTTCCTTGGCCCTGTTGCGCCTTGTCCTCCTCAAATCTTCGATTTCCTGAGGGGTAAGCACGGCAGTCGGTTCGTCGAAAATCAGAATATCGTTGTTCCGGTAAAGCCTTTTAAGAATCTCTGTCCGCTGCTGCATACCGACGGAAATATCCCGGATTTTGGCATCCAAGTCTACTTTAAGACCATATTTCTGCCTTATGTCGTTGATTTTCTTCCGGGCAGCTTTTTTGGTGACATAGCCAAAACGGGAGTCTTCGGCACCCAAAATAATATTGTCGAGAACAGAAAAACATTCGACAAGCTTAAAATGCTGATGAACCCTACCGATGCCAAGACGGGTAGCATCATTAGGATCCTTGATTCTGACCTCTTTCCCGTCCTTATAAATCTGTCCTTCGTCGGGCTGATAAAGTCCGAATAGAATACTCATCAGTGTGGACTTTCCGGCGCCGTTCTCACCAAGCAAGGCATGGATTTCCCCTTTTCTTAATTGAAGATTGATGTTGTCATTTGCCTTGATTCCAGGGAAAGATTTACTGATGTTCCGCCTCTCGATTACATAGTTTTCCATTGTTCCTATTCCCTTCGTAAATTTGATAAAGGGCCCCCTTCTGTTCAAAGGGGGCCTGTCCGCATCTTATAGAAAACTACTTAACCAACGTGATTCCAATGGTATCGAAGAGATCTTTATTTTTCCAAACACTATCGACTTTGCAATCGTCAGGAGTATTTCCGTCCGGTACAATTTCCCCTTTGGCAATCTTGTCAAAGAGAGTGGAATAATCCGCAGAAGTGAATCCACTGATTTTAGAGAAATCGCCAAGACCGACATATTTCTGTTCGGATGCACCACCTTCTACAGCACCAAGAGTCTGCGTCTTGCCACCAAGTTTTGTATCCCATTCATTAGAATAGAACTCGGTCAAGGCAAGCTGCACAGAGGTCGAAAGACCTTTGGTCGCGGAAGTGATAACCCGCTCGCTTAAATGTGCCTGATCAACATCGACACCGACGATTTTTCCGCTTGTGGAAGCCTCGGCGGCGCCCTTAACGGATTGGAACATGGATCCGCCACAGGCAAAGACAACTTCCGTGCCAGCGGAATACCAGCCGCTGATCTGGGTCTGGAGGCTTGAGGAAGCCGTGAAGTTTTCCCCATACTCAAAGGAAACTTGCCTGGAAACATCAGTAAGATTCCTTTCCTTGGCGGCCTCATTGGCACCCTGGGCAAATCCGTAGGCATAACGGTTGCAGGCAGGATTGGCTCCTCCACCACCAAAGGTTCCTCCAAGTTTCTTGTATCCGCCTTTGACGACGGCATAGCCGGCCCTATAACCGGCTTCCTGTTCCTTATAGGAAATGGCAGTGACATTCTTCAGCGCCTCGCCATTGTCGTTTCCCTTTGCATCAGCGGAATCGGTAAGAGTCCATCCATCAACGAAGACAAACTTGACATCCGGATTTTCCTTGGCGACTTTACGCCTTGCAGCAGCCTGCAGGTAGCCAGGGGCGACAATGACCTTCGCCTTATTCTTCACGGCAAGTTCCCTTGCAGCGATACGGTCATCATCCGTAGCATTGGAACCATTGGCGGGAGCATAGTACTGATACGTCTTTCCGTTCGCCTCCGCATATCCCTTAGCGCCTTCATAGGTTCCCTGGTTGAATCCGCCATCCCTTAACTGACCGACATCGGTGACGACAGCGATTTCGGCTTCGCTTCCGCCCTTGCATCCGACAAGACCGACAGAAGATAAAGCAACGACAAGCATCAGGAACGACTTTTTCATACTTTTCCTCCTTTTTAGGTATGAATCCAAGAAAGGGAGCCTTTTCAGCCGTAACCAGGAGGCACCGTTTTCAGAAAGGGGTCTAGGAGGATGGGCTTCTGTTTTATGGTCAGAAGGCACAAGGGCAGCCATACATTTGCCCTCATCCGTTTTCTCAGAAAGATTGTATCATACCCGTTACAAAAGAAATAGAAAAAGGAAAAAAAGTTCGTTGCTAAATTATTTTTGTAAAAAGTAAGCGGTTTTATGTTTTGCTTTTGCAAGCACTTCTTTTATAATGTTTTCGATTCCCCTTTTTTTGACGAAGCAATTTTTTGTATTTTTCCTAGACATTTGTAACGAAAAGGGACGGCATTCCTGCCGTCCCTTTTTTCTATTTCGACAGGGCCATCACCCTCAGGGAATTCAGCTTCTTGAGGAAGTCTTCCTTATCCTCTATGGCAAAGCCGGATACCATCCTCGCCTCATCGTAAAGGACACTGGCGTATTCCTTGACTTTGGCGTCATCGAGCCTGCTCCTTGCCTTAAAGAGGTCACTATCCGGGTTGATTTCAAGGACCTTGACGGATTTCGGAGCCTTATCTTCCTCTCCCCTCCGCTTAGCCTGGCTGTCAAGGACGTTTTCCCTCTTCCTGCTGATGCCTTCCTTTGTGGAGAGACAGACCGGGGCAGAGATAAGCTTTGCGGAAAAGGCGACTTCGTCGACCTTTCCTTTCAGGCTCTCCGTCCTATTGTCCAGGAACCGCTTATACTCGGCCCTCGCCTTGTCGACCTTATCCTTCTCTTCGCTGGTCAAAGAAGAGTTATCGACTGATTCGACGTTCTTAAATTCCTTTCCCTGATAATCATGCAGCCTCCTTAGGGTAAATTCGTCAATGTCGTCAAGAAGGAAGAGGACATCCTCTTTCTTGGCCTTGGGCCCTTCCCTCTGAGGAAGCAGGGAAATTTCCTCTCTGCTCTCTCCGGAGGCAAAATAGATTTCCTTCTGTCCTTCTTTCCTTTCCTTGACATAGTCGGATAGGGAAATCGGATCCTTATGGTTATAGGTCGTGTACCTTAAAAGATCCTCTAGGGCATCCTTCTTCCTGCCATAGGAAGAATAGATTCCGTATTTGACATAATTTCCGTACAGCTTAGTGAATTTGAGGAATTTGTCCTTGTCGTTCTTCTGCCTGTCTTTCAGCTTCTCGACAAGCTTCTTTTCTACGGCATCGGAAATCTTCTTCCTCCTTGGGGAGGACTGTAGCCTCTCCCGGGAGATATTGAGCGGGAAGTCGTCGCAGTCGACTAGTCCCTTGACGAATTTCAGATAATCCGGAATCAGTTCCTTGCATTTCTCCTTGATGAAGATTCCCTTGGTATAGAGATTAAGCCCCTTTTCGTAGGAATCGCTATACAGGTCATAGGGTGCATGTCCAGGGATAAAAAGCAAGGCAGAGAAGGAAAGCCTTCCTTCGACCTTGACAAAGAGGGAACAGAGCGGATCCTCACTGTCGTGGAACGTGCTCTTATAGAATGAGGAAAGCTGCTCTTCGGTTACCTCACTTTTATTCTTCTTCCAAAGAGGGACCCTGCTGTTTAAGGTCTTGTCCTCTTCGCTTTTTTTGTCCTGGCCTTCGATAATCTTCCCATCCTTATCGTAGCTATGGACGACATGGGTTTCCTTCCTCTTAATCGGGTAACGGACATAGTCAGAATACTTCTTGACTAGATATTCGATTTCACCATCATCAAGGAACTTGGAATAATTCTCTTCCGTTGTATCATCCTTAAGGAAGATTTTCACCCTTGTCCCCGAATCGAGTCCGAAATCCGGACAGTCCTCGATGGAATAGGAGTCTTCCCCGTCGGAAACGAACTTATAGGCGCCCTTACCTATCTTCTTGCTCGTAACCTCAATTCTTTTTGCCACCCTAAAGGCAGAATAGAATCCGACGCCGAACTGACCGATGATGTTCCTTTTGTCCTTGTCGGCATCATCCTTATGCCTGAGGAGGAATTCCTTGGAACCGGAGCGGGCAATCGTGCCAAGGTTCTCTTCAAGCCCTTCCTTGTCCCTGCCTATGCCATTATCCGCAATCGTCAGGCTCTTCTCCTGCCTGTCCTTTGTAATCCGGATAAGGTACTCCTTCTTAGCCGGATAGTCTTTGCCGTCAGTCAAAGACAGATACTGATATTTGTCGATGGCATCGCTGGCATTAGAAAGAATCTCACGGAGGAACACTTCCTTATTGGAATAAATGGAATTGATCCTCAGATTCAATAGCTGTCTGCTTTCCGTCTGAAACTGTTTCGTTTCTTTCATGTTCCTGCCTCCATTAACGTTACTGCAATTCATTATAGTCAACATATTAGCACTTTCAAGTATAGTCTGCTAATTTTCGCTCCTAAGTCAGAAAGCCAAAGAAAAAGCCCGCCCCTCATTTGGAGGAAGCGGGCAGGGAAGAGAGGGTGGAGCCTACCTCTCTTTCACCCTATCGTCGGCAACGAAGATTCCGGTGGCCGAGGCCTGCCTTAGGCCTCTTGTGATGCCGGCACCGTCCCCGATAGCGTATAAGCCATGGATCTTGGTCCTGAAGCGGTTATCTACCTCAACCTTAGAGGAATAAAACTTAACTTCGACGCCGTAAAGGAGGGTGTTCTTGCTATATAAGCCCGGGGCAAGATGGTCAAAGGCCTTCAGGGCTTCCACAATGGATGTTAGGATACGGTCAGGAAGGACAAAGGAAAGGTCACCTGGGACAGCGTTCTTCAGCGTTGGGATGACCGTTGACTTTTCAAGGCGGGACTTTGTCGTTCTCCGCCCTAAAAGAAGATCGCCAAGCCGCTGGACCATAATCGGTCCTCCGGTAAGCCTGTTGGCGAGCTTAGCGATATACTGTCCGTAAAGAATCGGTTCATGGAAGGGATCGGTGAATTTATTGGAGACAAGAAGGGCGAAGTTGGTATTGTCCGTCCAGAGTTTCTTGTCGCCATAGGAATGTCCGTTGACGACGGCAAGTCCGTCTTCATAATGTTCCTCGGAGACGACACCGCCCGGATTCCTGCAGAAGGTGCGGACCTTGTTCTCATAGGTGTCGGCATAGTAGACAAGCTTAGCCTCATAAAGGGATTTGGTCAGAGGATCCCTGACGGAATTGGGGCATTCAACTCTTACCCCGATGTCTACCTCGTTATTCCTGGTGACAAGTCCCCTTCTTGCCGCCTCCTCGCTAAGCCATTCTGCGCCGCCTCTTCCGGGAGCGACGACGATATGCTTACTATAGGCAGTGAAAGGTTCCTTGCCAAGAGTCTGAAGGGTGACGCCTTCCACATTCCCTTGGCCATCAGTAAGGATGTTTCCCGCCGTAGTGAGCTCAAGGAAAGTAGTGTTGGTCTTATTTAAGAGATAATCCTGCCTATTAGTAAGGACCGTCTTAGCATGTTCGGTCCCTAAATGGCGGACTGGGGAAGGGATGAGACGGATATTGTACTTGCTCGCTTCATAGCTGATCCGTTCGACCTCGGGGTCGTTTCGCCCGTAGACTTCCTTGCTCGCACCGAAACGGACATAGATGTCATCCGCCCTATTGATGTACTTCCTTGCCTCTTCATGCCCGACATATTCTTTCCTGTGCCCGCCGACTTCGTCGGTGATGGTCAGTTTTCCGTCGGAGAAGGCGCCTGCCCCGGACCATCCTGAGAGGATGGCACAGGGCTTACAATGGACGCATACACCCGTCTTTCTCGCAGGACAGAAACGTTTATCGATGCTTCTTCCCGAATCGACGATTAGAACCTTGCTTTCCGGTTTTTTTGCGGCCAGTTCCAAGGCAGTGAAGATTCCGGCAGGTCCCGCTCCGATGATGATGCAGTCAAACGTCATTTTTTCCATGGTTGGCTATCCTCCCTTAATGGCACACACAAAAATAAAGTATACCGCTTCCTTTCCCTTATTCCTAGGAAAACAGTTTCCTAAGGTCAAGTAAGGCAGAAGAAAGAGTCGGAAGGACAGCGTCCGCCTTTGCCTGGACTTCCTTTGGCGAGGAGAGAAAGGTGTAAGAAGGAGAGGCCTCCTCAATCAGAGGAATATCATTAAAAGAGTCACCCCTTCCCGCCCTGACGTCAAGACAGAGATGTCCCTTCCTTCTTTTCCTTCCCTCTCCCTTTGAGTTTCCTCTTTTCACGATGTCAAGGAAGGTCTTGTTCTGGAAGGCATGAAGGAAGGGAAAGCTTCCTTCGAGCTTTTTCTTCCTTTCCGCGGCGTTTTCCTCCTTAAGGCAGCCAAGGGAAAAGCCCCTTATCGTCCTTTTCAGCCTCTCTTCCCCTTTCCTTGGCGGATGGCCGTCGAAAGAAGAGGAAGAAGAGAAAAGGGACTTTCCGGTATTCACAACAAGAGAGAACGAAGGATAACGGCATAAATTTTCATAAAGCAAAGTAGCCTCGCCTAAAGAGAAGGGATTTTGATAGAAGCATTTTCCTTCTTTGTCAAGAAGATAAGATCCCGTGGCGAGAATCCTGAAGTCGTAATCCAAAAAGCCCTTGCTCGGAAATAGGACCCCGCTTTCGCTTCTTCCGGTGCAGACACCGAAAAGGCCGCCTTTTTCCTTGAAGGCCTTTATGGCCATAAGGTCTTCCTCATGGAAGGGTTTTGCTTCCTTTCCGAAGAAAAGCGTATTGTCAAAGTCCGATGCAAAGGCAATTTGTTTCACGAATCGATTATAAGCGATGAAGGCAGGGCAATTAAAGAGGAAGGTCCTTCTTTTTAAAGATTATGGAGGAGGCAAGATAGCAGACGACGGTGATGACTAGAAGCCCGATCAGCTTTATGAAGAAGGTGAAGTAATTGTGATCCCTTACGGCAAGAGGGTCGAAGAAGGAAACAATCGTCCTATAGTTGAAAATATTCCTAGAATCGATACGTATCGTTCCGGGGATTGCCTTGGTCCCGAATAGTCCAAGGATGGAGCAGATGAAGAAGAAGATTGTCAGTCCTCCTCCGATTCCGATAGCCTTATTTGACTTATTGAAGATACTGGATGAGAGGAAGCAGATTCCGGAAATCGCCAAGGTAACCATGAAGTTACCTAGGGCATAAAGGGCGACATCCTTCCTAGGCAAAGACGTGATGAAGTCGCTTCCGCCTAAGGAGATTCCGATATACCGGCTGATTGTCGCAAAGACAAAGAGGAAGACCGCCCTGACGATTTCGGAGAAGATCCTGAAACAGGACTCGGTGAAGATATAGCTTTTCCGGGTCAACGGAGTGGAGAGGGTAAAGGCAAGGGAGCCTGTCTCCACCTTATTTGCAACAAGGTCATTGGCCAGGAGGATGGAATAGACCATCGGGACAAGAAGGGTAGTCCTGGCAAAGCCGATCCTACCGACGATGATTCCATAGGTGTTCCTGTTCCCCATTTCGGTAAGGGAATCCCCGACCTTGTCGGGAAGTTCGTTGATAACGCCTTGGCTTGCCTTGACCGTGGCAATCAGCCTGCTCTCCTGCCTGCCATATCCTTTCTTCAGGGCGCTCTTATAATAGGATTTATAGGAACTGATGGAGGAGGCGGCATAGCTATCCACCCTGTCCCTCCTTGCCTGACCGGAGAGGGAGGAGTTCTGGCTGGTGATTTCCTCGATGCTACTCACCTTGACCGAATTCTTTTCGTTATAATTGGCAATAATCTGCTGCTCTGCCCTTTGGGAGACCCTATCCTGGGCGGCCAAGGCCACTTCACTTTCGACGACGTTCTTTCCGTCGAAGAAACGGTTTTTGTTGTCCTGATCGCGGGTAAAGAAGGCGGTAAGGAACTTATTCAGGGCATCCTTTAGGGTAGGAAGGGATTCGTCCGCCTTCTCTTTGGCCGCTTTGTATTCTTCCTCACTATAGTCGCTTCCGGTGATGGCTTTCTTATGCCTCTTCTCGACCCTGGTGGCACTTGTCCCCCTGTCCCCGTTCACCTTGATAAAGAGAGAAGGATTGTATTCCTTGATTTCTTCTTCCTTCCTGATTTCCTGGCCGTTTTCACTGTATTTCCCGGTCCCGACATAAGTGATGGGATAGCCAAAATCCGAGGTGACGTAATTGACGGTGAAGTCAGGAAGATAATCGTAATAAAGCCTATCAGAATAGCTGTCGATAATATAGTTTTCGGCAACAGAGGATAAAGTAGAATCGTGGATTTTGCTGTCGGCGATGAATTTATCCTTATCTGCCTCATAGGCCTTTTCCCTTTCAGTGGAAATCAGGGTAAGGAATTGTGTCTCGTCCTCATCGGCCCTAGACTGCCTTAGCGGATAGAGGGCTTCCTGGATTGCCTTATCCTGGTCATAGGATTGATGGAAGACCTTGTCAAAGCAGGCGGTAATCGTGGCCGTGGCACTACTTTTTACTTCGTCCTCGCCTTTCCCGGCCTCCTCGGCCCTTTCCTTGGCAATGACTGCAGGAAGAACAGAGACAAGAAGGTTCTTGGTGGTTTCGTTCCTGTCTTCGCCATAGGCTTCAAAGAAGGAAGAGGCGATCTCAAGGGCAACCTTTTTTTCCTCCTCCGATAGGCTAGTGGTTTTCAAAGCAAGTTCAAAGGCAGAAAGAGAAGCCTTTTCCGCGGCAGTCTTTTTGGCCTCGGTATCCCCGGAAGTCAGATTATAGGTAAGCTGGTAGACCACCTTCCCGGCGTCAAGGGCATTCGTCAGCTGCTTATCCTCAACCTTGTCCATGGCCAAGGACAGGGCCTGTTTCCTCTGGTCCTCCGCATTGTCGAAAGTAACAACCATTTCCGCTGAGTTCTCAAAGCTTGTATAAAAGCCAATCGTGCTCTGTTTAATTGTCTTTTCCCTATCTGCATTGGAAAACCTATCTTTCCTGGAATCCGCCGTCGCGTTGATGTTCAGTCCCGACATGATGATCCTAATGACCACCATGATTAAGGCATTGAGCCCCGAAACAAGGAAAAGGGATCCCCGCTTAGACTTAAGGCTTTCGGAAAAGACGGCCCAGGAGAAAAGATGGCGTCTTTTTTTCTTTTCGTGGACAGGCCTTCCCTCTTTTATTTCTTCTTTTTCTTCTTTGTTTCCGATGCCTTCAATCAGAATTTTCTTTTTCCGTGCCATTATCCTTGACCTCCGTTCCGGCGTTCCCGGAAATACGTACTCAGATCGTAGTTCTTCCTGCTCCTGAACTTAATGGGGAATAAGGCTAGGTCAGTCAGGAAGTTCCTGTTGTCTTCTTTCCTTACGCGCAGGACAAGCTGCAGATACTGGGGCTTATCCTCCAAGACCTGATAAGGAGAGTGTTTCCTCCTTTCATAAGAGTCCTTCCGCAGGAAGGCAACCTTATAATCATGGAAAGGAGGGTTTTTCACTGCCTTAACATCCGCAGAGTCGGTAATTCTCCCTTTCGAGAGAAGATAGACCTTGTCGGCCACACGGCTTAGCTCATCCCTGGAATTGGAGGAAATGAACCTTGTCGCCCCGGCCTTCTTCTGCTCGAGAATCAGAGAGAGAAGCTCTTCCCGCCTTAATGGATCTAAACCGATTGAGGGTTCATCGAGAAGAAGAATCTTTGGTTTTCTCCTCCTTGCCGAGACGATAGCGGTCTTTTCCTTCCTTCCCTTAGACATCCGTTTCGGATAGGCGCGGATGTCAAGCTGCCTGCGTTTAATCAGTTGAGAGGCATAGGCAAAATCCTTTTCCTCCCTTCCTAGGCTTTTCCCGAAGGAGCGGAGGAATTCGTTTCCGGTCTTCACGTCCGGAAAGTTGATTTCCCCCGGACAGTATCCGATGAAGGGCTTAAGGCTTGCCGATTGCTGATAGCTGTCCTTTCCGTAGATCCGGATATAACCGCTGTCGGGTTTGATAAAGCCCATCCTCCTTCGCATCAAGGTCGTCTTTCCGGCTCCGTTCTCCCCGGCGATTCCGACGACTTCGTTTTCGTGGATGGTTAAGGAAACATCAAAGTTCCCTCTTCCCTTCCCATAGTCCTTCGTGATATGGCTGACTTCGATGACCTTTTCCGCCCTGTTCATTTTATGCCTCCATAGACTAGGTCTTCCTTGTAGAAGGACATAAAGTAGTCCTCCAGGGTTTCCTTGATTTCCTTCCTGTCTATCCTACCATCCCTTAGAAGATTTCTTAGGAAAAGGTTGATGCGGGAATCATCGACTTTGACAATGAAAGATAACCCACCATCCTCCTCAAAAGGAAAACAGATCTCCTTAAGCCGTTTTTTCGCCTTGTTGCAGGATTCCCTCTTCCCATAACAGACCTGGTATCTTTTTTCCGATTTGTGTTTAAGGGAATCCGCGAGGATTTCCGAAACGATTTTTCCGTCCTTGATGACGGCAATCCGGTCGCAGCAGGCATCAACCTCGGAAAAGATATGGGATGACATCAAAATGGTCTTTCCCTCTTTCTTTTGGTTAAGAATAAAGTCGATGAATCGGTCCTGCCTCTCCGGATCAAGCCCGGATGAAGGCTCGTCTAGGACTATGATGTCAGGATTGCTCCTAAAGGCACAGACGATAGCCCTTTTCCGTTTCCTTCCTAAATCCCTTTCCTTGCAAAGAAGGGAGGGATCAAGACGGAAATAATCTTTCAGGCTAAGGTAAAGCTTATCGTCTAAGACACTTTTCAGTTGCCTTTGTTCCTTAATGACCTCTGTTCCGGTCAGATTGCTTGGAAGAACGACTTCTCCTGGGACATAGGCCACGTTCCGAAAGACCTCCTCATGGTTCTTTAGAGTGTTCCTTCCGTTAATGAAAGTGCTTCCTTTGTCGGGGTGGGAGAATCCCCTCAGGTGCCGGATTGTCGTCGACTTCCCTGCACCGTTTGGTCCAAGAAAGCCAAAACACTCTCCCTTTTTGACATGGAAAGAGACGGAGAACACGCCTCTTCCCTGTCCGTAATCCTTGGTTAGGTTGACAATGTCTATGGTATGCACAGATTTAGCCTCCAGATTAGTTATTGCACTCTAGTCCAATATCTTATCATGTGATATAATACCTGCACGAAAGAAATATTTCAAGGCTAAGTGAAATACATGGATTATTCAAGCAATTACAGTGAGAAAGAGGACGGGCGCATCATCCGTTCCAAGCGGGACCTAGCCAACGCCCTAGAGGAGCTTCTCCAGGAAAAGAACTACGATGATATCGGAATCAAGGAGATTACGGATAAGGCAAGGAGGAGCAAGAACACTTTTTATAATAACTTTGCCGACAAGAACGAACTCCTCATCTTTCTCTTCCAGCGGTACGAAGATTCCCTGCTTAACGAAATCTTCCCCCTGAGGAGAAAATACAATTCCCTTACCCGTCTTTTCTTTCTAAAGGCCATCATCAAAAAGATTACCCATTTCTTCTATGCCAGGGAGACACTGCCTTTCAAAAAAAGGGTAGACAACGACCATTCGCATACTAGGTACTATAGGCTTTCCCTTTTTATTTCCCACCTGATCGAAAGACTCGACAAGGAAAGCAAGGGAATGTTCTATAGCGGAACCAAGGAAGAAAAGAAAATAAAGAACGTTTTCTATTCCGGGGCCTTTGCCTCCCTTCTCTACCATTGTTTTCAGGAAGGAAGGAAAAGTAAGGAAGAGGAAGTGACAAAAATCATCGCCCGCCTGGCAAGGCCGGCGAGGAAATAGGAAACAGAAGCTAATCGTGCCTATCTGAACTGGGAAGAATACCTTTGGTAATAGAACCCTTTTTTCTTCCTTAGGCAATCATGGCTGCCCGATTCGATGATATGACCTTCCTTCAGGACAAGAATCAGGTCCGCCTCCTTGATTGTGCTAAGCCGGTGGGCAATCACGATAGAAGTCTTCCCTTTAAGAAGGGAATCAAAGGCATCCCCGATCAGTTTCTCCGTCCGGGTGTCGACGTTACTCGTGGCTTCGTCAAGGATGACGATGTCCGGTTCAAGAAGCATGACACGGGCGATAGTAATCCTCTGACGTTCGCCGTCGCTAAGTCCTTCCTTAGAGGAAACAAGGGTCTGATAGCCATAAGGGAGAGTGCGGATGAAGGTGTCGGCATGGGCTCTCTTGCAGGCGTCGATGACTTCATCGTCGCTCGCCTCCGGCTTGGCATAGCGGACATTATCCCTGATGGTCCCCGAAAAAATCCAGGTTTCCTGGAGGACCCTTCCGAAGTTGCTCCGCAGGGAGGACTTTTTTATTTTGGTCCCTTTCACGCCGTTATAAAGGACAGCCCCGCCGGTCGGATCATAGAAGCGCCTTAGGACATTAACTAGGGTCGACTTCCCGGCCCCGGTCGGTCCGACTATCGCCACCTTCTCTCCTTTATGGATGACTTCGTTGAAATCTTCAATCAATCTCTGGCTAGGCTCATAGCTGAAGTCCCTGTGGTCGAATCGGATTTCCTCAATTCCCGTCACTTCCTTAGTCCCTTCGTCCACATCTTCGCTGGAGTTCAGGAACCGGTTGATGCGGGCAAAGGAAAACTTTGCCGACTCGTACTCGCTGAGAACCCCGCTGATTTCGTTGAACGGCTTTGTATATTCCGAGGTATAGCTCAAAAAGGAGGACAGCCGTCCGATTGACCTAGAAAGAATGGGGTAGGCGGAAGAATAGCCGATCCTGATAATGCCCGAGATTCCGATGAGGGCATAGATAATGTTATTGACTAGGCGGGTTGTCGGATTAGGCCAGGAAGCGGAGAATAGGGCGGTCTTGCCTTCCTTATACAGCCTGTCGTCTTCCTTTTTGAAGGTCTGATAGGAGCGTTGCTGGTAGTTCATCGCCTGCAGGATGTCACTATTATTAATGGCTTCCAAAGAGACTTGGTTCAGCCTTGACTGGAGCTTCGCCTGCTTTTTGAAATGCTGGTGGGAGAAAGAGGCGACAAAGCGGGAGACAAAGAGGGAGAGAGGGGAAAGAACGATGGCGGCAAGAGCAAGAATCCAGTTGACGCAGAACCTTAAGACAATGGTTAAGACAATGGAAAGGACTCCTTCGATCAGGGACTTGAAAACGGAGAAAAGGCCATTAGCCACATTCTCTACGTCCCCGATTTCCAGCTGGACAAGGTCCCCTTCCCGCCTTTGGAAAAGCAGTCCGATCGGCACCTTATTGAATTTGGCATAGACATCATTGCGCCTTCTCCTTATCCTTTTCTGCGTCCTTACTCCGACTGTATATTCAAAGACGAAATCGGATACGGCACCGAGGATAGATAAACCAAGGGTGACAAGGACGAGGACAAGATAAACGCTTTCCTTTCCATCCAAGGCACTATCCAAGGCCTTCCCGACAAGGAAAGGCTGGCTAAGCCGGCTTAGAAGAAAGACGAGAACGGAGAAAAGAATGACTCCAATTGATTTCTTCTCCGGAAGAAGATAGGCAACGAAACGTTTTTTCTCATCCATATTAAAGTTCCTCCTTCTTCGTCTGACTATAGAAGGTTTCCCGATAGACAGGGCAGCTCTTCCTTAGTTCCTCATGGGAACCTTCCCCGATCAGTTTTCCTCCTTCCAGAACAAGAATCAGATTGCAGTCCCTGATTGTGGAAACCCGCTGGGAGACGATAATCCGTGTCCTTGAGGAATGGCTTTCGATGTTCTTCCGCACGTTTCTGTCGGTGAGAAGGTCTAAAGCGCTTGTGGCATCGTCTAACAGGATGGCCTCCGGCGAGGAGAGAATCCCTCTGGCAATACAAAGACGCTGTCTCTGTCCGCCGGAGAAGTTCTTCCCCCCTTCCTCCACCTCATGGGAGAGGTAGTCCGGATATTTCCGGACGAATTCATCGGCCCTTGCCTCTTTTAAGGCCATAGTCCTTTCCTTTTCGTCTGCGTCAGGTTTGGCCCTTAGCCTATTGGAGGCTATGGTTCCCTGGAAAAGGGAGGAATGCTGGGGGACAAGGGAGAGCTCATGGCGAAGGGAAGTAAGGGAATAGTCTTTTATATCGCATCCTTTGTAATAGACCTTCCCCGAACTGGCGTCCAGGAAACGCTCCCTTAAGTTAAGGATAGTGGACTTTCCGCTTCCCGTTCCGCCGATGATGCCAAGGGACTGTCCTTTCTTCAGCGAGAAAGTTATGTGGGAAAGGGCATAGTTTCCTCCCTCCTTATAGGCTAAGGAGACATCGCGGAAGGAAAAAAGTTCCTCCCCGTCTTTAATGTCCTTGACGATGGCATTCTTCTTTTCCCGGATGGAGGGGACAATCCGGAGAACCTCGTCGGCACGCTTGCGGCTGACCCGGGCCTTAGTGAGGACCATGACAACATTGGTAAGCTGGACCAAGGTGACGAAAATCTGGCTTAGATAGCTTACTTCCGTGATGACAGTGGAACTAAGGGCGGTTTTTTCGGCGGACAGGGAAGAAAGGATGGGACGGGCCCCGAAAAGGACGACAAAGGAGGTGGCCAAGGCAATGATGGCGAAGGTAAGAGGATTGATTAGTCCGTTGAGAAAGGCGACCTTGATGGAGTTTTCCTCATAGTCCTTGCTTTTCTCCCTGAATTTCCTGTTTTCCTCTTCTTCCTTACGGAAGGCACGGATGACCTTTTCCCCTTCGATGGTGTCGCTTGCCTTCGTCGAGAGCGAGTCAAGCTTACTTTGGATGGAAAGATATTCCTTCGACGACCGGTTCCTAAGAAAAAAGATGACAAAAAGGATCCTAGGGATGATGGCGACAAAGATCAGTCCGATCTGCCAGTTAAGAAGCAGGGAGATGACTAAGGCGCCAAGGATGATAAAAGGGGCACGGACGATAAGGCGGATAAAGATCAGGACGCCCTGCTGCACCTGATAGGAATCCGCGTTGAGGACTGTCAAAAGCCGGGAAGAGGACCTCTCTTCCCGTTCCTTTTTCCCAAGGGAGAGAATTTTCTTATAAAGGGAATCCCGCAAATCACATCCTACGGCCATGGCCGTCTTTGCGGCAACATACTGGGTGATCCTAGTGACAAGGAAACCAAGCACGCCCCTAAGCAGGATCCAAGTTCCACCGATAAGGGCATAATTGAGTTTTTCGTTCCCCTTGACCCAGACCCCGGACAAGGAAAGGAAATACCCCCTTCCCTTTGTCACCGGGTCGTCTGCAGTTCCGAAAGACCTATCGATGACGGCCTTCCTGACAAGAGGAATCCTAAGGTCGAAGAAGGCCTCGACCCTTTTCAGCAAAGGACCGACAATGAATTCCGGAATGTGTTTTTTATAAATGTCAGTGACTTTTTTGTTCATATGCCCTCCCTTAGGACTTTTAGGCACTAAATTATACTTCTTTCCTTTTCCTTATTCGATACCAAGCCGACCAAATGGCTGTCAATTCTTTTTCTTTTGTCCTGGAAATGAATTGACTTCTCCAAAGGAAAAGACTAAAATTTTAACCGTAAGAGGCGAAAAGCCTTTTCCATTCTTAATAACAGATCATTAAGAGTGGGCCCGAAAGGGTCCACTCTTTCTTTGTAAAAAGGAGGACTAAATGGATTCTCAGACCAGGGATAAAGTGACGAAGCTTCTTGAGGATGCCAGCAAGGAAAGGGGTCTCACCTTCGTTGAGGCAAAGTTCGTCCCGAACGGGGAAATGGGCAAGACCCTTCAGGTCTTCATCGACCATGACTATGCCATAACCAGGGAGGAAATACAGGCTTATACGGATAAGGTGAGTCCTCTCCTTGATTCTGTAAAGGGAAGGGACGATTCCTATAGGCTTGACATCTCCTCAGGAGGAAGCAGGCGGAAGATTCCTTTCTCCGACTTTCCTAAACTGATCAACCGATATCTGGATGTCAAGCTGAAGAAGGACGGGTCCCTTCACACTAGGAAGCTAAGGGAAGTAAAAGGAGGGAAGGCGAAGTTTCTCTACTTTGTCAAGGGGGCAAAGAAGAAGAGGGAGCTCTCGGAAGACGAGAGGCAGGAAGTTCATAGGGGCTATAAGGCCTAGCGAGTATATCAACAGGAGGTAAACAAAATGCTCGATGATTTGCTAAACGGAAGGACGGGAAGGGACGAAAGCAAGGAAGAGGAGAATAGCGAAAAGAAGCGGCGCCGCAAAAGCCAGGCCCAGGTCATCACCGGAAAGGTCGATGCCGTCAACTTTTCCACTAGTCTGGCCACTTCGGCCAAGGACAGCAGGCTCTCCCAGGAAGACATCACCAATATCCTGACGACTTCCAGGGAACAGGCCTATCTTGAATGGTCCTATCCGGGACTTTTCAAGGACAAGGACAGCGAGGATCCCGACAAGGAGCTGATTAAATGCCACGTCGTCTTCAATGATACCTTCACGAAATTCAAGATTTTCGATGTCAAGGTCGTGACCGAGGAAGACGATATTGTCGATGATGCCTACCAGGTTTCCCTCGAGGATGCCCAGGAATATAAGAAAGGTGCAAAGGTCGGCGATATCATCGAAATTCCTTTTGATACCACTAAGCTTGACAAGGCCTATGTGCGGCGTGTCAAACAGCTTTTCCTTTCCCATCTTAAGGACGCCTCCCGCCAGGCCGTCCTTGCCATCTACAAAGACCAGATCGGCGGATTAATCTATGGAACAGTCGTCTCTGTCGAGACCGGCGGTTCTTCCCTTGGCTATGACCGCCGGGGTGAACAGCGGACAATCGAAGTCTCCTTCGGCAAGGCAAGCGGAACCCTCCGGAACAGCGGCAAGGCCCGCAACAGGCTTCCCGGGGATGTCTTTGCAAAGGGCGAACGCGTCTGCGTCTATTTAAGCGATGTCTCGGACAAGTCAAATCCGCCATCCTTAGTGATCACCCGTACCTCCGACCGTTTCGTCGAGAAGCTCAGGGAAAAGGAGATCCCCGAACTATCCAGCGGGGAAGTCGTCATCAAGGCGATTGCCCGCGAAGCCGGAATCCGTACGAAGGTCTTAGTCGACAGCAAGAATCCGAACATCGATCCTGTCGGCACCTGCATCGGGCCCGAGAATTCCCGTTCCCGTGCCATCACCACCGAGCTTCACGGAGAACGGCTGGATATCGAACGTTATAAGGAAAACAAGGCCTTACAGATTATCGAGGCTAGGCGCCCGGCAAACGTCATCGGAAGGACCTGCCCCGAGGATTTCTTCGATCCGAATGTCCACTATGACGAAATCGAAAACGACCGCGGTTATGTCTTCCCCAAGATTACCGTCGTCGTCAGGAACGGCAACCAGGGTGTCGCCATCGGCAAGGCCGGATGCAATGTCCGTCTCGCCTCCAAAGTCACCAAGTGTTCGATTTCCGTCCTTCAGGCGGATGACGCCATCAAACAGGGTGTGAAATATAGGAGCGTCCCGGAAATCAACAAGGCCATCGAGAAGGAATTCCCGGAGAGGGCAGCATCCCTTACTTCCTCTCTTCCGACTGCCACAGTCCCTGAATCGAATGATGAGGAAGGTCTTTCCGATGAGGAAATCGGCCTTAACCATGGTCAGGACGAGGTTGTGGTCAACTCCGACGGGAAAGAGGATAAACCTTTATCCGTAAAGGAAGATGTCAAACCGGAAAATATTCCCGAAAAGGGAGAAACTAACGCTTTGGCAAAGGAAGAAGAAGTCAAAAAGGTTCCTAACAGGGAAGAGGCTAGGCCTGCGGAGAAGAAGGAAGAGCCTAAACCGGAGCCGGAAATCGTCCATGTCGAAATCAAGAACAAACCGAAGGTCAATCTCGAGGAAATCGAACAGAACCTCGGAAAGAAGAAAGGCCCTGCCGAGACCCGTTCCCCTAAGCGATATAGCGACTTTAAGAAGAAGAACGAGGAAGATAAGCAAAGCAAGGCTTCTACTGCCCCGTCCAATATCAAAGGAAGGGCCATCTATACCGAGGAAGAACTCAAGGACAGGCAGAACGAGGACCAGAATAGCGACAACGACTATTCCGATGCCGATTATGACGAGGATGTCGCCGAGCAGTACGATTCCGACAAGTACTACGACGAGGGGAAGTAGCCAATGGCTAGGCCTTATCCGATTGTCCGGGAAGACATCCTGACGAGAAAGAAATTCCTCCGCAAGGATCTTCTGCGGATGACGCTTGTTGATAAGGAACTTATCCTAGATAGGAGCGGAAAGAGGGAAGGAAGAGGCATTTACCTCAATCCCTCTTTCCTCAAGAATGCGGAAAGGCTGAAGAAGAAGCTGTCCCGGTATGCTCCGGGATGTGACTTTGCAAGCCTTTATCAGGAGATTAGGAAATGGAAAGCAGACAGGACGAAAACAGACTGAAGGCCTATTTCGGCTTTGCCAGGAAGAAACATTGCCTTTATGTCGGAAGGAAACTCGATGAAAGGCTCGAAAGAGGCAAAATCCGGCTTGTTGTCTTTACCCCGACCTGCCTTGACAAAAACAGGGAGAAGAGGGAAAGCCACTTCAAGGACAATAAGGACCTTTCCTTCATCCGTTACGGGGGCGAAATGAGCCTTAACCTTGTCATCGGATACGAGAAGGTCTCCGCCATAGGAATCTCCGATCCCCACCTCGCAAAGGCAATCAAAGAGACCCTAGAGGGCGAAAACAGTAAGGAGGAGAATCATGTCGAAGAGAATCAGAAACAATAAGAAAAACCAACAGAACCAGGGGAAGGTCCTAAACGGAGTCTTCCTTTATAGCGGAAACATCACGCTAGACCAGCTTTGCCGTCAGACCGGGATTTCCGCAACCGATACGATCAAGGAATACCTGCTCAAAGGTCAGAGGATTTCCTTAAACAGCGTCCTAACCGATGACAGGGTCGGGGAAATCTGCCTGAACAACAATCTCGACGTCAAGCGCCAGGAAGATGCCATCGGGGACGACTTCACGAAAAGGCCGATCTTCGACCGGGACATCGACAAGGATCCCCGTTCCCCTATCGTGACAATCAGGGGACACGTCGACCATGGAAAGACGACCCTCATCGACTCGATCCGGCACTCCAACATTACCGGAAAGGAACACGGAGGAATCACCCAGGAAATCGGTGCCTACCAGAAAATCGTCGATGGAAAGAAAATCACCTTTATCGACACTCCAGGCCATGAAGCCTTCTCCGCAAGGCGTGCCCGGGGTGCGAGGGTGACCGACATCGTCATCCTTGTCGTTGCCGCGGATGACGGGGTAAAACCCCAGACCGTCGAAGCCATCGACCACGCAAAGGCCGCCAAGGTCCCAATCATCGTCGCCATCAACAAGAGGGACAAGCCCGGAGCCAACCCGGAAAAGGTCAGGCAGCAGCTTGCCTCCCTTGATGTCGTAAGCGAAAAATGGGGCGGAGACACGATGAGGTTTGAGATTTCCGCAAAGCAGAACAAAGGAATCGATAAGCTCCTTGAAGGCGTCCTTGACCTTGCCGAAAGGCTTGACCTGAAGTCAACCATCAAGAAGGAAGCCGTCGGAACCGTCATCGAAGCCGAGTTAGACAAAAAGGAAGGCCCAAAGGCAACCTTGCTTGTCCAAAACGGAACGCTTCATATCGGAGACTACCTTGCCGTCGGGCAGTTCTACTGCAAAGTCCGCAAGATGGTCAACGAATTTAATCAGGGAAGGAAAGAAGCCCTTCCTTCTACTCCGGTCTCGGTTACCGGCCTAAGCGGTGTCCCGGTCGCCGGCGACCGCTTCAGGGCCTTTGAAAACGAACAGGAAGCCAAAAGCGCCGCAGCTAGGCGGGCTCAAAAGAGGATCGGAAAGAATAACGGGGACGTTTCCTTAGCCACCGTTGCCGCCAACGCCTCCAACGGGGAAAGGCCTCAGCTGAACCTTATCGTCAAGGCCGACACGCAGGGATCGGCGGAAGCCCTTAAGTCCTCCCTGACCAAGATCGATGTCCCCGGCACAAAGCTTACCATCGTCCATACTGCCTCCGGGGAAGTCAACCAGAGCGACATCACCTTAGCCTCGGCAAGCCACTCCGTCATTCTTGCCTTTGACATCAAGGTTTCCTCCGCCATCAAAGACAGGGCGAAGGAAAACCATGTCGAAATCCGGGAATACAATATCATCTATAAGCTTCTCGAGGACATCGAGTCCGCCCTCAAGGGAAAGCTTGGACCTGTCTATCACGAAGTCGTCTACGGCCATGCCGAAGTCCGCTCACTATTTAAAGCGAGCCATGTCGGACAGATTCTCGGTCTTTTCGTCACGGACGGAAAAATCACCGCCAAGAGCGAAATCCGTGTCTTCCGCAACAAGGAGCTGATCCTGAAGACCCACATTACCTCGCTGAAACGGTTCAAAGACGATGCCAAGGAAGTCCTGGCCGGATTTGAATGCGGTGCGACGATTTCGGATAAGTTCGATTTGCAGCAGGGCGATGTTTTAGAGGCCTATGGCCAGGAAGAGGTGAAGAATGGCTGAGAAGTTCGGCCGCATCAACGCCCTTATCCAGAAGAACCTTTCCGAAATCATCCTCTACGAGCTTAAATCCCCAGTGACGGAATTTGCCTCCGTCAACGAGGTGAAGGTGACCAGCGACTATTCCTATGCCACCGTCTATGTTTCCAATATCGATGCCTCCAAGGTGGATTCCAGGGTCAGCTTCCTCAACAACAAGACCGGAAAGGTCCGTTCCCTGCTTTCCAAAAAGCTTGACATCTACAAAATCCCCGAACTGAAATTCGTCAAAGACGATCTTTTCGAAAAAGGCAAGGCGAGGGAAGATCTAATCTCCAAGGCTGTCAACGACAAGCCGAAGACCTTAAAGGATGTCTACGGAAAGAACTTCCACAGGAAGAGAACTTCCGTCAGAAAGACGGAAAAGAAGAAATAACGCTTTTTTCCGTCACTAAAAAACAGGCCGGGGCGAAACCCCGGCCTATTTTATTTCCCAAGGATTTTTCTTTTCAGCCTCAGAAGGTTTTCTCTTAGGCTTTCCCTCGAATCGAATTTCTTCTGTTCGCGGAGATAGGAGAGAAACTCGACGGTGATGGTCTTCCCATAAAGATTTCCGCTGAAGCCGAAGACATTGGTCTCGATGATATTCTCTCCTGCCTCGTCGATGGTCGGATGGGTTCCGATGTTCGTCCTTGAGTCATAGATTTGCCCATCGATAACCGTTCTTGTCCGGTACACTCCAATCGGAGGAAGCACCTTGTTTTCTTCCTGAAGAATGTTTGCCGTAGGAAAGTTTATTTTTCTTCCGTTTTCCTTTCCTTTGATGACTATTCCGCTCCTTTGATAAGGAGATACAAGAAGGGAATCCGCCTCCGCGATGTCTTTGTCGGCAATCCTCTGCTTGATCAGGGTTGAGGAAATCTTTTCCTCTCTGCCCTTATACTTCACCCCTTTAAGGCCGAGGATAGATACCTCGCATCCTCTTTTCCGCCTTCTAAGAAGGTCTTCGGCCTTTCCCCTTGCCTTATCGGCAAAGGAGAAATCCTGTCCGACGACAATCTTCTTCGCCTTCAGGGAAGTGAGGAGGTCCAAGAAACCATCGACGGAACTATGGACGACCTTGGGAGAGTAGGGAAGATAAAAAACTTTCTTTACGCCAAGAGAGGAGAGAAGAAAGACCTTCTCCTTCCTTGTCGTTAGAAGTTCAGGCTTCTTGCCGGCAAGCGAGGATTTGAAGTCATCGGAAAAAGTAAGGACACAGCAAGGAAAGCTGCTCTTTTCCGCCTCCTTGATGAGGAAGCGGTGACCGAAATGGACACCATCGAAGAAGCCGATGGCGAAAGAGAGCCCCTCTCCGGAAAAGGTGCTATTCCTGTCGACAGGGATAAGCTCACAGATTGAACCCTTTGGCACAGACATATTTGTCACCTTCCTTACGATAGAGAGAAAGAATCTTTCCCTTTTCCTTCCTGAAAAGGAGCGGGGAAGAAGAAGGAAGCACCCTTTCGTTTCCATGGGCGGCTTTCTTTGCCTGCCTATCGTCCTTTGCCTCAAGGCAAGGGATGTCAGGGAAGAGCTCTTCCCTTCCTTTCCTGTCGCAGGTGGACCTTCCAGCAAGTGGCTTAGCCTCTTTCACGGAGAATTTTCCGATGGAAAGTCGACGGAGAGAAGAGAGATAGCCGACGGTATTTAGCCGCTTGGCTAGGTCTAGACCTAATTGACGGACATAGGTTCCTTTGGAGACAAGCGCAGAGAAGACAATCTTCCCCTGGTCAAAGGAGACGAGTTTCCTGTTCTTTATTTCCACTTCTTTCCTTTTCTTCTCCCTCTTTATTCCTTCCCGGGCAAGTTCGTACCTTCGTTTCCCTTGGATATGGGAAGCGGAATAGGAAGGAATCTCCTGCCTATGGACGCCTTCCCTATCCTTCCTTGCCAAAAGAATTTCTTCCTTGGACAAATAGGGAACATCCTTTTGGCCGATTATCTTCCCCGTGAGGTCAAGCGTATCCGTCTCCCTACCTAGGATAAGACAGGCAAGATATTCCTTCTCCCCGTCAGGAAGATAGGGTAGCCTCTTTGTCCCCTCGCCTAAGGCGACAATCAGAAGACCGCTTGCAAAGGGATCAAGCGTCCCAAGATGCCCGACATGGGCACAGGAGAACTTCCGCCTGATGAGATTGTCCCTCTTTCTCGAGGAAGGCCCCGCCTCTTTATCCACGAAGAGGAAACCGTTTAAATTCATTCTCGCACACTATAGCGACTTTCCCCCGTCTTTTCAAGGAAACTGACTTACTTATGCTTGCTTTTCCGATTGATTCGGATATAATATTTTTTGCCTTTTGCTGGCGCAAGGCTTGTTCCTCAAGCACCTCAAGCTGGCTGATGGCAGAAAGTAAACGAGGTATTCGGTTATGGCATTAACCAAAGAAGAGACGAAGAAGGCAGTGGCTGCGGCAGCCCGCGGAGAAAAGGACACTGGTTCCAGTGAAGTCCAGATTTCCCTTCTCACCGAGAAGATTAAGAAGCTGACTGTCCACAGGACCAAAAATCCGCACGATTATTCTTCTAAGCGTGGAAGGAACATCCTTATCGCCCGCCGCCAGAATCTTCTCCGTTATCTGAAGAACAATGATCCTGTCCACTACGATTCCATCGTCAAGACGCTCGGCTTAAAGAAGTAAAAGCCAGAAAAGCAGAGGCTGCCTGATTGACTTGTGTCGAAGGGCAGCCTTTTCCTTTGCCGGCAAAAGCCCCTTTTTCTTCTTCCCGATCCTAAGCCGGCGGAAAGAGGTTAGATACCCCCAATTTTCCCAAGGATTTGACTATAATATTCTTATCTTAAGGAGGTAATTTCCATGTTTACCCAGTTAGACAACATATTCAATCGCCGTTCTATCCGTTCCTTCTCCGCTAAAGAAGTGGAGGAAGAAAAGCTTGAGAAAATCCTCAAGGCAGCCATTTATGCCCCTACAGGAAGAAATTCTCAGCCTCTCTTCTTCGTCATTGTAAAGGATAAAGAGAAGAGGAAAAAGATCCTAAAGGCCGCAGGCGTGGAACAGAACTTCTATGGTGCGACAAGCATCAGGTTCACCTTTGCCCGCTGCGAAGACAACCTGAATGAGCTGAACGTCGGTGCCGCGTTAGAGAACGCAAGGCTGGAAGCCACCGACCTTGGCGTCGCCACCTGCTGGATCCATTCCGCCCGTGCAGCATTGAACACTCCGGAAAGGAGAAAGAGGCTGAAGGAGGAGCTTGGCCTCCGGAAGGAATGCGAGGTCTTCGATTCCTTGGCCATAGGCTATCCCTCCGGGGAGAAACCTGCAAGGAAGGTCCGGAACCTGGATGAAGACAAGATCATCTGACGTTCTTGTCCTAGGAAGCGGCCCTGCCGGCCTAAGGGCAGGGCTTATTGCCGCAAAGACCCATAAGGTAACCTTTCTCGACCGTGATTTATGGGGGAAGCGGATCCTCGTCTCCGGAAACGGACGGGCCAACTTCTTTAATGACCTTCTTTTAAAAGAGGAAACTTATTCTTCCACCCCTTTTTGTTTGGTCAAGGACATCGTCCTTGACCAAAGAAACCTAGCTAAGGAGTTCTTTTCTTATCTGACGGAGGAACTCGGATTCGCCTATCGTAAAGAGGGACATCTTTGCTACCCTTTCTTTAACCGGTCGGAATGCCTCCTTTCCTTTCTTCGTGCAAGGCTTGAAGGGAAGAACACGGAGTTTCTTCATGGTGAAGCGACAAAGATAAGCGGAAATCGCCTTCTTTACCGGAATAAGAGGGGAGAGGAGGAATCTATTTCTTTCTCCCATCTTGTCCTGGCCCTTGGCGGGGAAAGCTATGACCGGGCCGGAAAAGACAATTCCGCCCTTCTCTCCTCCTTAGGAAGGGAAAGCAGCGGCTTCAAAAGCTGTCTCTGTCCTCTTCTGGTTAAGGAAAGAATCCCGGCCATAAGGAAGAACCAAAGACTGAAAGGACGGCTTACCCTTTTCAGGAAGGGGGAGACTGTCTATACCGAGGAAGGGGAAATCCTCTTTAAGAAAGACGGAATCAGTGGCATCTGTGCCTTTAATGCCTCCCTATATCTCCGTTACTCTCTTTTAAAAGAAGGGAGGAAGGATAGCAGGATAACCTTTGATTTCCTCTCCGGAAAGAAGAGGGAACCTTCCTGCTATCCGGCTTTCCTCCGTCAAGGGAGGAAGGAAAGGAAAAGGGTGAAGGATGGCGTTTTTCTCTTCCATCCGGTCGGATTTTATCCTCTTAAGGACAGCCAGGTCTCCTTCGGAGGTGTCTCCCTCAAGGAAATCGACAGGAAGACAAGGAAATGGAAGAAGAATCCTTCCGTCCAGGTGGTCGGCGAAAGGCTTTTTCCCGTCTTTCCCTGCGGAGGGTTCAATAGGGGCCTATCCTTCATCGAAGGCTATAAGGCCGGAAAGGTGTTAAACGGAAATGACGGAAGATAAACGGAAAAAAAGGGAAGAGCTCTTTTCCCTTTCGGTCAAGCAGTTAGACGTAAAAAAGGAGGAGGAAGAGACTGTCCACTCCCTTTTCCTAAACGTTGCCGACCGTCTTGAGAAGGAGAGGAAGGGAAAGGACCTTCCTCTTCCCCAGTTCACCATCGCCGTACCCTACCTTGTCGGTTTCACGCTTGGCGAATACCGTTTTTCCAAGGAAAGGAATCCTCCGCTTCCTCAGGAGGAGGTTATTGCCATCATCAGGGAAAAGTACCTGACCTTCCGTCAGTCCCTGAATAAGGGAGCAAGGTACGGAAGGGAAATCTTCAATCCGCTCCTGTCGACCATATCGACGGCAAATTCGTTCTTTGAACAGATTAATGCCCCATTAAGCCATAGGAACCCATCCGTTTCCTTGCTTAATGATATCTTTGAAACCATCTTTAAGAAGATAGACGGATTCGCAAAAAGGATGGCCCTTGGGCTTTATACCGACGCCCTTTCTTCCTGGCGGACCATCCACGAGAGTGAATGCATCCTCTCCTTGCTTGTCAACGGAAGCGAACAGGTCCGTCAGAACTATGTCAAGCACATCAACTATTCGATGGTCTTCCGCAACAACGATAATGGGGTCTTTCCGAAAGAATACGTCGATAAGATCTTCGAGCAGATCAAAGGGGAAAGGAAGAAGTACAGCCTAAAAAGCAAGGACAGGAAGAAATTCATCGACTATGGCTGGATCTATTCCCTTGACCAGTATGATCCAAACGACAACAAAATCCGGCTGAACTTCCGCTTCGGGGTGGAGTATCTCGCCGGCCTAATCGACCACTCGGACAGGTACGAGGTCGCTTCCGAAAGGGATCATGCCTCCTCTTCCTTCTTCTTCTATACCAACGATGAAACCTGCCGGAAGCTCGCCCTTTTGAACTTCTACGACTCAAGGAAACGGATAATCGACCTCTATCTGAAGTACAGGAAGGTATACTTTGCTTCCAATCCGGAGAAAAACCGACATGCCCTGAAAAGGAAGCAGGCCGTTGCCCTGACTTACGATTTTATCTGCGAACGCGAAAACAGGAAGGAACTATTCTATGACCAGAAAGACAGCAAAGACGCTCTGCCGGGGGATTGACGACTTCGGAAGAGGGATTGTCTCCGTAGAAGGGACAACCGCCTTCGTCCCTAACCTCCTTCCCGGCGAAGAGGCGGAGGTGACCACCGTCTTCTCCTACGGGAAACTAAAGGAGGCATTTGTCAAAAACCGTCTGACCACCTCAAAGGACCGCGTCAAGCCTCTCTGTCCTTACTATCCAAAATGCGGGGGATGTCAGCTAAGGCACCTATCCTACCCAAAGCAGCTGGAATACAAGAGAGAGAAAGTGAAGGACCTGCTTCATAAGTTCGCCAAAATCGACATTGACGTCCTTCCCTGCATCGGAAGGAAGGACCCGACCCGCTTCCGGAACAAGGTCCAGAAGCCGGTGAAATTCAGTCCGAAGCAAAAAAAGGCCGTTGCCGGTTTCTATGCAAACGGAACCCACGACTTAGTCCCGGTCGAAGACTGCCTAAGCGAGAGCACGCTCTCCAACCGAATCACGAATCTCGTTCTTTCCCTTCTGAATAAGTACCATTATCCTGCCTACGACGAAGACAAGGGAAGCGGCCTTGTCCGTCATATTCTGATTAAGACAAATTCCGACCTGTCTATGGCCCTTGTCACCTTAATCGTCACCTCGCCATTAAGGAAAAGACGCAGGGAATTTGCCAAAGAGCTAAGGAGCAAGTGCAAGGAAATCAGAGGGGTAGTCCTGAATATCAATGACCGCAAGACGAACGTCATCCTCGGAGAGAAGGAGGTCAGACTTGCCGGGTACGACAAGATTTCCGACAAAATCTTCGGCAAGACTTTCCTGATTTCCTCCAAGTCCTTTTACCAGACCAACGCCAGACAGATTGAGGTCCTTTACGGAAAGGCAAGGGAATTTGCCTCCTTAAAGAAGGACGATGTCGTCCTAGATGCCTATTGCGGAACAGGGACGATCGGCCTATGCCTTGCCGACAAGGTGGAAAAGGTTACCGGGGTGGAAATCGTCAAAGAAGCCGTCAAGGATGCCGTTCTCAATGCCAAAATCAACAAAATCACGAATGCCTCTTTTATCAACGAGGACTGCACCGAATATAGGAGGAAGAACAAGGGCAAGTTCTCCCTTGTCATCAGGGATCCCCCAAGAAGAGGGACGACAAGGGAGTTCCTTTCCGCCCTTAAGGAGAGGAGGCCGGAAAGAGTCGTCTATGTCTCCTGCGATCCGGTCACCTTGGCAAGAGACCTAGGGGAAAGGAAGAAGGACTTTGACGTCTTAAAGGTCCAGCCAGTCGATAGGTTCCCTAACTCCCTTCATGTCGAGACCGTCGTTTCCCTTAGAGCAAAACACGGATTAAAGGGAAGGAACTAGGCTCCTTCCCCCTTCCTTTCCGGACAAACGGCTTGCCATTTGTCCAATATTGGGCTATATTTTTATTAGTTTCCTTTTGTGGACGAAAAAGAGGGAGAAAAATTTTTTCGTTATCAATGCCTATTTTAAGTTGCAGGATAACCTTTAGGAAAAGATATCCTGCCAGCTAAGTCTTTCTATCGTTCCCTTTGGTTCCTCTTCTGGGAAAAGGGTGCTGAAGCCAAAACTGCCTACTGGAGTACTCTTTCTATCCTGAGCAGACTCTCGGCTTCATTGCCGATAAGCTGTTAGGCAGGGGATGGATAAGGAAAACCCCTCTTCCTTACTAAACAAGGGCAGGACTATGGTCAAAGGAACATCAAGCCGATTGTGGAAGCAGAAAACAAACCCTTTCCCTTCTTGCAAGGCAGGAAAGAGATGCCTTGGTTGCTATTGCAAAAAAGCACGCACTTCTCTTTAAAAAGAGAAGGGAGGTGATTCTCTAACCTTTCCCTCACTATCCAATCTAATTCTAATTCTTGAGGTTTTTATGGACTTAATTCACCAAAACACAAAAAAGATCTATTTCCGGTACCTCGCCGCGGCCTTTGGCTCTTCCCTGATTTCCACCATCTACGGCCTAGTTGACTCCATCGTCGTCGGGCAGTATTCCGGGCCTAAAGGATCGGCGGCAAGGGCCGTTATGGCCCCTGTCTGGAATATCGTCTTTGCCTTCGGGCTTCTTTTCGGTATCGGAGGAAGCGTCTTTTTCGGACACATCCGCGGAAAAGACAAGAGGGAAAGAAAGGAATCAAACGGCTACTTCACTGTCAGCCTTATCGGGGCCCTTTTTGCCTCCCTTCTCTCTAGGGCAGTCTTCTTTTTCTTCGACAAGCCGAGGTTCATGGCCCTAGGGGCTGACGAAGAAATCCTTGCCCTTTGCGAAGAATACCTTAAGCCGGTCAAACTTGCCATTCCCTTTTATCTTTTCTCCCAGGTCCTTGCCGCCTTCCTCCGGAACGACCACGCGCCCACCCTGGCGACTATTGCCGTCCTTGTCGGAGGAGTCGTCAACGTGTTCGGCGACCTCTATTTCGTCTTCGGTCTAAATAGGGGACTATTCGGTGCCGGATTAGCGACCGCACTAGGAAACACACTTTCAGTCCTTTTAAGGTTGATTCATTTCTTCCGGAAGAAAAACACACTGGGACTTGTCCTTCCTACCCACTTCTTTGCTAAGCTTGGGAAAGTCAGGGAAGGAGGCTTCTCCGCCGGCTTTGTCGACAGGGCGAGGGGAATCATCACCGCCCTTCTCAATAACCAGATCAGGAAATACCTCGGTTCGGATGCCTTAGCCGTCTATGGAGTCATCGTCTACAGGTCGACCTGCGTGCAATGCTGTGCCTATAGCGTAGGACAGGCTGCCCAGCCTATCCTTTCCGCAAACCTTGGGGCCGGAAAGCCAAAGCGGATCAAGGAAGTCCTCCGCTATTCTCTTTTCAGCTGTGCCTTTTTCGGCATCCTCTGGACTTTAGTCAGGTGCATTTTCCCAAAGCAGATTGTGGACTTAAGGAGGAATGCCACGGATGAAGTCCTCGCTATCTCCGGGAAGATTATCATCCTCTATTCCCTCTCCTTCCTGCTTCTTCCCTTCAACATCTTTTCCACCTATTACTTCCAGTCCATCAGGCATCCGCGGACCTCTCTCCTTCTCTCCCTTCTCCGGGGAGCCGTCCTCTGTACTCTGTTCATTCTCCTTCTTCCGTTAATCTGGGGAGAAAGGGGAATCTGGCTAAGCAGGCCGTTAACCGAGCTTATGACTTCCTTTGCCGTCGGCTACTTCAGGATCTACTGGACAAGACGGCTTCCTAAGGAAACGACTATTTCCTAAGTCGCTCCTTGATGTAATCGGACAAAGCCTTATCTTCGCAGAAGATATAGCACCCTTTCTGTCCCCGGCTTAAAAGCGTCTTATAGGTATTCCGGATGATCCGGTCGATCTTGGGGCCGTTTGTCTTCCTCTCCTTAGGATTAAGCAGCCCGAAAAGCGAATGGTCATCCTTTGCCCGCCTTTTGCAGTCCGTTATCACACATCCGTTTTCGTAGCGTAGGTCCTTTCCGATGATAACCCCGCAGTAGTCAAACTCCAGTCCCTGGCAGGTGTGGATGCATCCGACCTGTTCAAAGCTGCCTTTGTCAATGGCCCAGGTCTTCGTCGTGGCGAAGTTCCACTGGGCCTTAAACCCATTTGACAGGATAATGTCATAGGCGGATGGATCCTTTTTGCTAAGCCATGGATAGCAGTATCCGGCCACCCTTCTCGCCTTGTTATTCAACCTGTTCTTCTTTCTCAGTTCTTCCCGCCTTTCATTCGGATCCTCGAAAAGACGGACGTCGTAGTTGATGCCTTCCCTGTCCCTCTTATCGGCCCACTTTCTAATGCCAAGAAGACCATCAAGGAAGGAAAGGTATCCGTCGCTTCCGTGGCAGCGGAACTGGCTGCTTAGAATCAGACCGTCCCCCTCGTGGATAAGACTGTTTTCCACTCTCGCCCATTTTTCGATTTCCTCTTTCGTCCCGATGTCCTTTCCGGTGACAATCTGGTCTTCGTCTAAGAAGAAAACGGAGACCTTGGAAGCATGGATGATTTCCTTGATTTGGTTTTCGCCGCCAGAGAAAAGACCGGACTTAGCATTCAGCCGGTGGGCCTCATCGACAAGAAGGCAGTCATACCTGTCCTTTTCCTCAGTGACAAAACATCCTGAGCTTTTGAAAAGGGAAGAGATATACGACTTCTGAAAATTGTTTCCGACAAGCTCACGGTAAAAGACCTCCCGAGGTGCCGCATTCTTGGTCACGTAGGCACAGTTATATCCCCTCTTTAGCCTTTTGGAGAGAAGATTGATGGCAATCACGCTCTTGCCTGTCCCAGGCCCGCCCTGAACGATAATGGTATGCTTGGACTTGTCGTTCAGTGCCTTCTTCCTTGTCTCCCTGATAACGGAATAGGCGACCTTCTGTTCGTCAATCAAGTCAAAGACCTTCTTTCCCTTCCTTAGCGAGGGGAGGGCATCCTGAAGGGCGATTGATGGCTTTATCTTTCCCTTGTCCCTTTCGTAAAGGATGACTCCCTTGTCGGAAGAAGTGACATGACTTTTGATAAACTGCTGCAGCTTTAAGGCATCCTTAGAAAGGAAGAGCGGGGCTTCCTTGATGATATTGGCATACCGGGGGTCTTCAATCTCTCCCCGGCTGCTTTCCTTGAAATTATGGCAGTAGACACAGGGGTAAAGTCCGATCTTCTTATCCCGGATGGTTTCATTATTATTTTCGATGGACTTTGCATAGGAATAGGCCTGATAGCTCGGATGGACGACCTGTCGCCTTGTCCCGGCAAGATAGGTAATCACATCCTCGTACACGCTCTTCTGACAGGTCTCCCACTGCTTCAGTTCGACAATGACGACATTCCCTCTTTTCCTCTTATCATATCCGGTCAACAGGAAGTCTATCCGCTTAGAAGTCAACGGAATCTGGAATTCAATGGCAACGTTCCTTTCTTTGTCGATATCCGGATTATGGAAGAAAATCGCATCGCACCTTGCCCGGAGGGAGTTCTGATAGGCCCGGTCTTCCTTTGGATTATGGTGACAAATCCCGTTTTGGGCAAAACCCTCCTCGATCTTATCGACGATTCTTCCGCAAACGACATCCTGTTGAAAAGTATCCAGCGTGCCCTGATAGATAATCACGAAACCTCATCCCCCTTAGGAGAGAGTATAACATCTTTATAACAGGTTTATTTCCTTTTTCCTTTATTCTACAGAAAAAGGAGCCCTCAAGAGAGCCCCTTTTTCTGTTTTTTCGGACTACTTCCCGGACATCAGGTTGAAATCCGGTTTGACCGCCTTTTTCTTCTTCTTGAATTCCGTCTTCCGGATGAAGATGTCGACGAGGAGAAGGAGGACGGCAATGATCCTGAAGAAAACATTCAGCGAAGAATAATGCTTATAGGCAAGCTCGGAAGAGGATACCTGGTAATCGACCTTGTCATAGGTGACCTGTCCAGTATCCTTGGTCAGGGAATAAAGAAGCGTGCTGGCCGTATCCGGGAACCTGTCATATTCAGAGGAATAGTCGAAGTTAAGCTGCCTGCTCTCCGGATCAAGAGTGACACGTTCCGTCTTATCCCCGTCCTTCTTGTCATAGGAGTAGGTAGCCTGAATGGTGTACTGACCGACCTCGCCGGTCTCAATTTCCGCAGAGAAAGTATCTCCGTCATAGGCGAGATCATATTCCTTGACGCTCTTTCCGTCCGGAGAAGTGACCTTGATATGGATGGAACCATTGTTGTCCTTCTCGGAAGCAATGAAGCTGACAGTGGAAGTGACGCCATGGTTGACATAGCTCCTATCAAGCAGAGAGCTGACAGAGCGGTTAGGGAGAGCCTGTTCGAACCTCTGTTTCCTGAAGAGCTTTCCCCTTTCGTCACTGCGAAGGGTGTCCGTCCAAGCACTGCCAAAGTCGGAAGTGAAGGAGGAAACCGTTCCCTTGGCCTTGCCTACCTGCCAATAGGCATAGATAGGGACAATGGCCGTGGAAGAGGTCGTATTGCCGTCCTCCCCTTCCGTTTCATGGGAATACCGGGCAGTGAGGACCGTCGTCGCCGCCTTCTTGATCCGGGCGAAATTGTAACCATAGATTTCAGGGAGGGAATCGACGCCCTTCAGGGAAGGATCTCCGGCAACCTGGATTTTGATATCCGTGGTGTCTTCGACCGTCTTTTCGGTGACCTCGGTGACGACCGAGGTAAGCCTGACATTGACTAGGCTAGAGGCAGTACGGCAGTAGTAGTAGGTTCCCTGCCCCTTATTGGCAAGACGCTTGAGAAGAGCCGTGCCGCTGGAATTCGAGATGTTGATGAAGGAACAGATGATGTCATCCTTGACCATCTGATTGACAATCTTAATCAGAGAGGATTCGCTATCGAAAGGATCACCGTCGGAAAGAGTGATGACGAACTTGTTGACGATGGAACTATTTCGGAGCTGGTCGTGGCTGGCCTTAAGGCCGACACCCCTTTCCGTTCCGCCCTGGGTCTTAATCGTCTTAATCCGTTTCCGGATGGCATCCTTCTGCTTGACGGAGACAAGAGGCTGGACAACCTGTGCAGAATCGGAGAAGGTGATGATGGAAATATAATCTTTGTCGGTCAGCTTATCGAGGATGGCGGATGCGCCGTCCTTTGCCTTCTTAAGACGGCTGTCGGTTTCCCTCGAGCCGGAATTATCGATAAGCAGAACAATCGCCTTTCCTTCGTCCGATTCGTTCTGGATAGGAAGAAGGGCGTTGTAGTCGGATTTATAACCGCCGGTTCCTTCCCCGGCAAAGACGGCACCTAAGGTGACAAGCGACTTTCCGTAGTCCTCGACGAAGGTCTGTAGGCTCTGGACAAAGGCCTCCGGCTCATCGACATCATCGATATTAAAGTTGGAAAGGACGATTTCATCATATTTGATCAAGTCCTGAATGGAGGTCGGAATACTCGCATCGGCAATGTAGGAAGTAATCTTCACCTTCTCGGCATCGGCATAGATTCCGGAAGACTTCAGATTGTCAAGCTCTTCCTGAGTGCTTCCGACAAAAAGCACGGAGTAATGGTCGGTGAAGTCCTGGGTGAAGGACATCTTGTTGTTTTCGCTATAGGTATCATCCCTGCCTGAGACAGAAACGTCATAGTGGAAACTGCCGGCCGTTTCGCTCTTCAAGGAGAAGGAAACCACGTTGAGTCCGCGGCTGATCGGCTGATCCTTGACTTCCTGCACGACCTCTCCGCCCTGGCTTAGGGTGACGTTTAAGTGTCCGGACTTCTTCGACTTGATGGATACCTTGACTTCCTGGGTCTTTCCGACAAAGGCGTGGTCGGTATAATCAAGTCCGGTAATGGCGACTTCGTCGAATTCGGGCTGACTCCTCGAGATGGCGTCAATCTGAACGGAATCGGAAGTAAGCTTGTCGAGAGCCTCGATGGCACTTCCATCGGTCTCAAGACCATCGCTCCTGATGATCCTTCTCCGTACGGCCGTGTCCTTAGAGTAAAGTCCGTCCGCATAAAGAAGGGCTGACTTAAGGTCGGTGGCGGAAGGATCGAAATCCCCGTTTTTACCGTCGTCGAACCTATTCTGGATGGTATTGGATTTATACTTCGAACCGATCGGAGTCACAACCTGCTGTCCTTTGGCGAAGGCGACGACACCAATCTTCGTGCCGCCGACCTTGGAGGCCTGGGAATAGACATCCTGGATCAGCTTGTCCCTTTGGTCGGCATTGAGTTTTTCGCTTTCCGAGCAGTCGGCAAGGACGATAAGTTCGGTGTCACTGGAAGTATCGACATATTGGATGTTGACAAAGGCAAGGGTGAGCCTAAGAGACATGACAAGATGAAGACAAAGGGAAAGAATGTTCTTCCTCCGGAAACGTTTGTACTTCGGAATAAGGAAGAATCCGACGACAACGATGGCAACTAAGGGAATGAGAATAAAGAAGAGATAAGGATTCTCGATTTTAATATTGTTCACGTGCGTACAGGATCCAATCTGCACCGAAGAATAGAGCCGCGGCGATGGCGACAGGTAGGATGGAATCATAGATGGCGTTAGCCTTCTTGGTGTCCGCATTCCTCACCAGCGTGTACTGGTTATCGTCTGCGGTCAGTGGAGAGCCTTCCTCCTTAGGATAAGAAACAAAAAGCGTAACTTCCTTGTCGGTATTGTTGTTGGTCTTCGTTTTCAGAGTATAGTTACCTACTTGGTCAAGTTCGTAAGTCAGGTACTGGTTGTTGCCAAGGACGAGAGGAGTGCTTTTTCCGTCAGGACGGACAAGTTCCCTCTCCTGAATGGAATCGGAGACGTTGATGGTGACGCTCTCCCCAGTGACATACTGAAGATTGGAAATAAGCTCAGGATTGGAATATAAGGCTAGGTTACGGACCATGACCGGGAAATCATAGGTCAGAGGGAGCGAAGAATCGGACAGGGTGAAGGAAAAGACGACTTCGCGTTGATTGAACGAGTTCTTTCCGGCAAAGATAAGAGGGATGTTGTTATAGGAAAGAATAGTGGTAAAGTCCTCGCTTAGGGTATAACGGTTATACTTACTCCTTAAGACATCCTTTTTGGCAAGGTTTTTGGTGATTTCCTGATAAAGGATGTTGTCGTCGTTGTTCGCATAGGTTGCCGTATAGCCATCGGCTTCGTCGGAATAGGTGTTTTCGTAGTTGAAACCGACGTCGTCCCTCTGCTCGTCGATTCCGAAGAACCAGATTGCACCATCGGTCGGAAGCTCCGTTGGGGCATATCCGTCAAAGACATAAATATCATAGCCGCTAGTCTTATTGTAGGCACTTGGGGAGATGACGGTGACATTGTGCCCGAAGCTCTTAAAGGCGCTCTTAAGATAAAGAGGGGCAGAAGAAACGAGAAGGACGTTTGAGCTCTTTGCTTCCTTGGCCGGATAGAGGGTATAAACGTTATCTTCGGCAAGGACATCATGATAGCCTTTTTTCTCTTCGTCGGTCAGTTCCTCGATTTTTGCAGTGATGTTCTTAATGGCGGAAGGATCGTCAACCTTAAGCTCATAAGTCGAAGTCACAGGAAGGCCAGCGCTTTCCGGCTTCGCCCGGACTACGCCCCTGTCCTTGCCGTCGACATAGAAGCGGATACGGAATAAGGCATTATCATGGTCATAGCAGACATAAGTAGGGGAGACATTGATATTGGCGCCGGATTCCGACGGCTGGTCCTTAACTTCATAGGTAAGATTGGTAATGGCATAGTTCGTCTGCTTATCGTTGTAATAGCTCCTGACCTCGATATGGTTGTCGACGTTCACCTTTTGGTCGGTGGCAAGAATGACTTCGCTTCCGTTCCCCATCGAAACCCATTTCTGGGCGAGGGAAAGAGAGGACGAAAGATCGTTTTGGGTAAGCGAACAACTTAGGGTGTCAAGATACCTTTGGAACTGCCCAGGATCAGTAATCCCCTGGCAAATCGTTCTTGGCTCTTTTTCGCCGGTCCTGATGAGGGAAAAAGTCGAACCTTTTTTGGCCTGATTGACTTTCGCTAGAATGTCATCCTTTGCCGCCTCGAACTTGGTTTCCTTGTTGCGGTAATCCTTTCTCCTGTTCCTGCTGGCGGATCCGTCGAGGACAAATACCCTCTGTTCGGCACTGTTCTTGAAGGATAGGACGGGATGGGCAAGAGTGACGGCCATAAAGGCAATCGCGAACCTCTGGACGAGAAGGGCGATCAGGTTCTCCCTGGAATGGAAAGGATTGCGCTTTTTCAGGAATTTCTGGGAAAGCTCCCAGAGATAGGTGGAAGGAGCGGTGGCTTCCTTATAACGGTTCCGGAGAATATAAATCAGGATAAGGACTGGAATGGCAAGAAGGACCAAGAGAGCATATGGATATTGAAAACTCATTCGATAACCCCCCTAGATAACCTCTTATTCAGGAACACCTCTTTCAAGGGTTCGTCCGTCGAACAGAAAACATAATCGGATTCCCGCGAAAGACAGAAGTTCCGGATTTTGTCCTGGACGAACTTCAGGGCTTTCTGATAGGCATTGAAGACATCGCGGGAAATGTTGTCCTTGAAGAACCGGTCGTCATGCTCGGAATCGTGGATAATGACCTTTCCGCGGAAATTCGGATGGACTTCTTCGGCTCCGAGAATCTGGACGCACCTGACGTCCCGCCGCTTATTGCGGAGGTAGTCGATGGCATCGGTATAGTTGGAATCAGTGCAGAAATCAGAAAGGATAATGCTCTTCCCGTCTCCGTATCCGACGGTGGAACGGACGATGGCATCGGAAATCGAGCAGTCCCCATCGAACTTGATGTTGTTCAGAAGATGGATGGAGTTCCTGAAGCTGTCCTTTCCGACAAGGTTCTCGATGACCGGCTGTGCATAGTTTCCCTTAAGGGCATAAATGGTCACCTTGTCCCTGTCGGAGACAGACATGAACGCTAAGGTGGAGGCAATTTTGAGTGCCATTTCGTCCTTGTTGAAGAAACTCCTCGACCGGGAAGTATCGATATAGATACGGGTATGCCTCTGACGTTCGTCAAGATAAAGCTTCAGGTACCTTTTTTCGAACTTTCCGTAAAGGTTCCAGTCGATCTTCGTGACATCGTCGCCTTCAATATAGTCACGGTAGTCGGCAAATTCACAGGATGAACCGTATTTCTTCGATTTGTGGTTTCCACCGAAAAGACCGGCGACGTTGTCCTTGACGGCCAACGTGAAAAGTTCGATTTGCTGGAGAAATTGTTCGTCGATCGCTTGTTTCATCTTCGGTTACTTGTTCTTTCTGTTTTCTTTGATTAAAAGACCAACGACTTTATCAATGGTCAGCCCTTCGTTGATGGCATTGTAGTTAATCTTGATACGATGACGGAGGACAGGATAGGCGAGGGCATCGATGTCATCATAGGAGACATTGTAATTGCCATGCCTTAAGGCACGGATCTTGGCACCGGTGATAAGGGCCTGAGCGGCACGCGGGGAGGCACCATAACGGATATACTTCTTGGCGACTTCTCCGCCCTCATCAAGCTCAGGATGGGTATGGGAGACAAGGTTCCTTGCATAGTCGAGGACTTCCGGAATGACCGGGACATCCTGGGCAAGCTTCCGCCTTTCCCTGATCCTAGGTCCATCGACGACCTTAGTGGCATTTTCGTTCCTGTTCTTCTGGGTCCTATTGACGATGTCGCCAAGTTCCTTGGCAGAAGGGAAGGTCATGATGACCTTGAACCTGAAACGGTCCATCTGGGCCTCAGGCAGCGGATAGGTACCATCCTGTTCGATTGGGTTTTCCGTTGCAAGAACGAAGAAAGGCTCTTCCCTCTTATAGGTGACGCCGCTGACAGTGACCTTATGCTCCTGCCTGACCTCGAGCCTTGCAGACTGGGTCTTCGGTGTGGCACGGTTGATTTCATCGGCCAGGACAATCTGGGCGAAGATAGGGCCTTTTTGGAAGGTCGTCACCAAGTTGCCGTTCTCGTCCTTACGGATGATGTTGGCACCGGTGACATCGTTCGGCATAAGGTCCGGTGTGAACTGAATACGGCTGAAAGGAAGGTTGAGGGTCTGTCCTAGGGAACGGACAAGACGGGTCTTTCCCGTTCCCGGAACGCCCTCGAGCAGAACGTTACCGCCGGCAATGACGGCGATAACGACTGCATCGATGACTTCGTCCTGACCGATGATATCCTTGTGGAGTTCGTTCTTGATCTTCGTCACGGATTCGCTGAAGTTCTGAATAAGCTGCTCGTTTTCCATTGTTTGTTTTATCCTTTGATTTGTAAACCTACGAAGTACTCGCCTAGCACTGGATTACGGATTTTTGTTTCCGCCGTTGCCATCGCCGTAGAGATCACCGAAGTAGTCACCGATGGCACCATTTATTTCATCATCGCCATTCTCGGTTCCGTCCTTGATGGCATCGTTATGCCTGTCATCGATGACGTCACCGTATTGGGAATCACCGTTTTCCGTATAGACATGGTCGTCACCGGCATACTGCGTTCCTTCTCCGTTACCCTGACCGGCACCATTGCCTCCGCTTTCACTTCCGTTTCCACTTCCGTTTCCGTTTCCACTTCCGCTATTGCCTTGGTTGCCGGAGCCTTGCTGGTTACCGGATCCCTGCTGATTTCCGGATCCCTGCTGGTTGCCAGAACCCTGCTGATTTCCGGAACCTTGCTGATCACCGGAACCTTGCTGGTTACCGGAACCTTGTTCGCCAGAACCAGAACCCTGTTCGCCCTGGTTTCCGGAACCTTGCTCGCCGGAACCCTGTTCACCGCTGTTTCCGTCTTCGTTCTGGGTCGGATCCTTCCTTTGGTCAAGGGTGTCCTTGGCCTCTTCACCGGCCTGTTCGTTCTTCTTCTGGTCTTCGAGGGCATCCTTAATCTTATCGCCGGCATTATTGATGGCATCCTGGGCGTCCTGCTTGGCATCCTCGGAGGCCTGGTTCTTGTCGTCCTCGGAAGCGTCGGGGTCATTGAGCTTTTTCTCAAGCTCGTCGGCCGCCTGATCCAAGGCATCGGCAAGTTCCTTTAAGGCATCCCGGAGAGGATCACCCTCCGGAATCTTGGAATCCTCAAGGGCTTTATAAATCGCATCGGCGATGGCATGCCTCTTATCGGCAAGAGGCTGCCCGGAGAGTTTGTCCCTCTCGTCATAGAGCTCGCCCAAGGCTTCATCGATCTTTGCCTCATCGGCATCCTTGATGGCCTGTCCAAGCTTCTTTAAGGCATCATCGTCGGATTTAATCAGGGCATCGCCGATTTCTTCCTTGCTGTTTGCATCGTCGATAATCTTGTCGACTTCGTCCTTTGCCCCTTCGACGATGTCGTTACGTTTAGACTCATCGGTCTCCCCATAAAGGTTATCCTTTGCCTCGTCGATGACGTCATCAAGCTTCTCGTTGACGTCTTCATCCGGGTCGATTTCATCGATGTTGTCCTTTCCGGCCGAGGCAATCTCATCGACGGCGGAATTGACTTTATCGATGTTTCCGGAATTGATGGGATCCTTGACGTGGGTAGGGAACTCGGAGATGTTCGGCATAAAGAAGGAACCGGCAAAAAGGCCGGCGGCGATGACAAGGACAGGAAGAGTAAAGCTGGCAAGTTTCAGCTTGACGCCGTTAGCCGGCTGGCCCTTAAGCTTTTCCTTGGCATCCTTACGCTGTCTACTGATGATGATGCCTTTCTTTCCGTCGAACTCGACCATCGTGGAGACTCTCTCCTGAAGATGAAGGTCATTATCCCTGCGGGCGGCAATCTTCTTGTCATTGGGTTTACGGAAGAAGTAACTGAAGGTGAAAGTACCGATTAGTGCTGCTGCGGAAACGGCAGGGGCGACATAGGCCATCCTGGAAGGATTAGCAAACCGGCAGGCGGCGATGGAAGCAGCGGCGCCAAGCAATCCGCCCGTAAGTCCGAAGAGGACTGACTTCAGCCTGTGTTCACGCCTGATTTTCTTCTTAAAGCGTTTATAGCTTCCGCTTAGCTCATAACCCTTGCTGACGAAGTCGTCATCGGCATTGAGGTCATAAATCAAATCGTTCTTCTTATCTTTCATAGAATCTACCTCCTCTATCGTTTTTTACAGAAATAGGGCATTTCCGTAAAACAACTAGGGAAATTTTAATTTGTTTCTTCTTAAATTTAAAAACGCAGTCAATTAGGGTAACTGGCATTTTTTGTATTTTTTTCAAAGATAAACCCCTTTTTTTGAGAAAAACAAATGAAAAAGCAAAGAAATTCATATTTTATCTTCAATTAAAACTTTTCTGTAAGCGGTTCCAGTTTTATTTTTCTTTCTGTTTTTTCCTGTCTTTGGCCCTTTTTTCTTCTTTCCCAGAGGGAAAAAAGGAAAGAGGCGGAGAAGTAGCAATTTCCTCTTTTCCTTTCATTTCCCACAATCTTTCTTATAATGATAAGTAAGAAAGGGAGGAAACTCTTTATGGAAAATTATGAGGACGCAAAGAAAAGCCTGGCTAGCCATCTGACCTCTGCGGAAATGGCGGTAAGGGGAAAGGACTACAAAGCCGCATATCTCGAGTACTATGCCGCAGGAGAAGAGGCTCTTGCCCTTTCCGCGCTTACCCTCGACAAGAAAGAAAGCGAGGACAGGATCTCCCTTTCCGGGGAATATAAGGACAGGGGTGAAAAATATCTCTCCTCTCTCCATCTTTCCCCGTTAGAAAAGAGTAAGCTTGTCCCCCGGAAGAAGGCGAAGGGGTTCTGCGAATTCATCGGCAGGGACGAGATTAAAGACTATCTCAGTAAGACCATCGTCGAACCCTGGAAGAATGGCACTTATGCCGCAGGAGGAAACTTCGGCCTGAGGATTTACGGTCCGAAAGGATGCGCAAAGTCTGTCCTTGTCCAGTCTCTCGCCCATGAGCTTTCTGCCACCATTTATTACATCGAACCTAGGGTCAACTTCTCCGTCTATAATTCCACCAATGCCATCGCCCACTTCGAAAGGCTGTTTGACAAGGCGGAAGAGAAGAACAACATTCTTTTCTATATCACCAAGGCGGAAGCCTACTTCCCGAAGGGAACGGACGAAGAAAGCAGAAAGACAAGCGAAATTTTCTATAAGGCAATCACCAAGGAAAGGAAAAACATCAAGAAGAAGAACCTCAATATTCTCTTTGTCCTTGGGACGGACTGTCCGGACAAAGTCGATGTCTCCGTCTTCCAAAAGAAATTCCTCCATCCCGCCCTTCTAAACGAAATCGTCCGCATCCACCATCCGAATACCAAGACCCGGAAGGAGAGGAGGCAGGAGCGTCTTAGCGGCATCGACATTGAAAATCCTTCCTTGCTGGACAACCTAGCCAAGGAAACCCACAGGTTCGTCTCCAAAAAGATTTCCGACGTCTGCCGTTCGTTGAAAAAGAGGGCGACAATCTATCAAGGCGAGCGGGAAAAACCGCTTCTCACCGACGAAAGGGCAGAAAAGGTCAGGAAGGAGTACCCCTACGTCGAGGACACCACCTTCGAAGAGAATGCCCTTGCCTTTGAAAAGAGCCTGCCTGAATCGGTAAAGCTCTACACAAAATAAGCTTTCCCTTCCATGCCTTATGCCTCCCCTCGGGGAGGTTTTTTAATTGGAAAGCCGGCACAAAAAAAGGAAGCCGTCGCTTCCTTTTTCCGGCCGTCTATTCTTCGTCCTCCTGCTTTGGAAGGACCTTCACGAGGCAGACGTCCACGGTGTACTGGGTCGTCTTCTTCACCCTGATTCTCAGGTTCTTGTATTCGATGACGTCTCCGACCTTGGCAAAACGCTCAAGCTCGCTGTTGATAAAGCCGGAAAGGGTGGAATAGTCGTCCTTGAGGTTGTCCGCATCAAGCCCGAAGGTGGAAAGAAAGTCGTCGATGTTCCTTTTTCCCCGGACAAGATAGAGGTTCTCCTCCTTGAGAGGACGGATAAGGGCCTCAGGTTCGTCGCTTTCGTCCCAGATTTCCCCTACCACCTCTTCGAGGATGTCCTCCCTTGTGATGATGCCCTCCGTTCCTCCGTACTCGTCGCGGACGACAAGGATGTGCTCCTTGGCCTCCTTCCTCATCTCCCTAGCCTGGGAGATGACCCTCGTCCGAGGGACGGAATTGATGGGAAGGATCAGTTTCTTGTAATCCTTGTCGTTTTGGATGAGGGCCTGGAGGAGTCTTCTTGTCTTGATGTACCCGACGATGTGGTCAAGGTCATGCTGGAAGACGATGACCCGGGAGAAGCGGAAGCGGTCAGGATTAATGAGAAACTTCGACCTGTCGCGCTCTAGGTCAATGCCGACGATCTTCACTCTTGGCGTCCTTACCTCATAGCAGGCGGTGTCCTTGAACTCGATGGAGTTGTGGAGAAGTTCGCTTTTGTCGGAGTCGAAGATTCCCTCCTTTTCGATGGCATCCACCCTGTTGTCGAGTTCATCGTCGCTTGCCACGCCGCTGTCCTTAGGCTGTCTCTTGACAAAGAGGTTGACAAGGAAAGCGTCCCTCTTGGTGACTAAGTAGACAAAGGGGAAAAAGAGGATGCCGCAGACCTTGATGAAATAGGCAAAGAACTTGGCGATGCCAAAGGAATGGCTCTTCGAAAGGGCCTTAGGGGTAATCTCCCCGAAGACGAGAAGGACGACGAAGAGGATCCTCGACCTGACAAAGCTTCCCCTGTCCCCAAGATGGGGTTCAAGGACATCCTTGCTCAGAAGGGAGGCAAGGGAGGAGGCGAGGATGTTGACGAAGTCGTTTCCGAAAAGAATGGTGGCGATGGTCTTGTCGTAATCCTTTGCATAACGATAGGCAAGCTTTCCGCTTCCCGAGGTATCCTTTGCAAGGCGGGAAAGCCGCACAGAGGAATAGGCCCTGTCGGTGCCGGAGAAGATGGCGGAAAAAAGGATAAGGAGGAGAATCAGTCCGAGATAAAGATAATCCCTAGGCTTCATGGGCTTTCGTTCCTTTCTCGGAGATGGTTCCGACTAATTCCTCAAGGACGTCTTCCGTGGTAATCCTGCCGAGAAGTCTTTCCTTTTCGTAGACTAAGGCGACTTCGGTATGGTGGGAGCGGAAGCCGTCTAAGACGTCATCCCTCCTGATGTTCCGGGAAACGATAAACGGCTTATCGAGGATGCTTGCGATGGTCCTTGTGGGATGCTCATAGTAATTGGCAAGGAACTTCTTGACGACGAGAACCCCGACAATCCGGTCCGGGTTTTTGTAATACCTTGGAATACGGCTATAGGGGACCTTGGCGATGATTCCAAGAAGGGTCTTGCTGTTCCTTCCCTCGAGATTGAGGGAGAACCTTTTGTTTTTCGGCGTGAACACCTTTTCGACGGAAGTGTCCGTAAAGTCGAATCCTGCCTGGATGAGGTCTGTTTCGTTCTCTTCCAGTGCGCCTTCCTTCTCGTTGGCTTCCAGTACGGAGTTAAAATCCTCTTCCGTGAGTTCCGGTTCTTCCTTTTTGGGGAAGAGGAGGGATATCCCTTTGCTTATGCCATAGAAAAGAAGGGTGAGAGGGGCAAAGAGGATGAGACAGACGGCGAGAGGGTAACAGACAATCTTCGCGAGTTTGTCAGGGATCCGTTTCCCAAGCCTTTTGGGTAAGGTTTCGCCAAGGGCATAGACGATGACGGTGACGATGACCGATCCGATAAGGGAAACATAGAATTCCCCCATCCAGGAAGGGAAGGCCTCGAGGAAAAGATAGGTGGTGACAAAGGAAAGTCCGATGTTGACGGCATTGTTTCCGACTAGTATCCCGACTAGGCTCGAGTCGAAATGACGGATAAAGAAATAGACGAGTTTTGCACTCTTCCCTCCGTCTTCCGCTTCCGCCTGGAAGCGATATTTGTTTGCGCTTGTCAGACAGGTTTCGCATAAGGAAAAGAAGAAGGAAAAGAAGGCAAATACGACCGAAACGATAAGGAAGAATAGGCTTTTACTGTCCAAGTGGATAATACCTCTGCACAAGATTATAAATTGAAGGAAAGGATTTGAAAAGGCATAATGCTGAATTATGAGGCCTTTCCTATTGGAAAAGAGAGAGTTTGCCTGCCGGATTCTTAATTAAAGGCACGGAAATCCGCATATATGTAAATAAGGATAATATTTTTCCGTTGCAGAAAGAAGAAGCCGCCTGTCCGGAAGAATCCTTTTCTTCTTCTAGAACCAAGGAAACAGCACAAAATAGGAAAAAAAGTAAAAGAAGAAAGCCAATGCGTCAGCCAAAAGGGGGTTCTGATTTCTCCGGCCATCCTTCCCTCTTCGGCCAGGCTGTCCAATAACCGGCTTTGTTTGATGCATAAGGACATGTAAGGGCTTTCCTGTATGATAACTAGTTCTGCTGCTTTTTGTTCTATTCTTTATAGCTTTTCTATTTTTCTCTATTTTAATTGTCGGTTTTCTCAATTGCGTCACTCTAGAAACCGCTTTCTTTTTTCTTTGATTGTTTTTTCTCTTCATTGTTTTGCCAAAGAACAATTTTCTTTTGGCCGTTTTTTCGCCAAAGTCTCTCCTTTTTTCTCCTTTTTTCCTCCGGTTGCCATTTAATCACCTTTGGCCACGAAAAAAATTTTTTCCTCCGGTTTCCTCATTATCCTTTAAGGTAATCGCATACCTAAGGGGGTAAACATTACATGAAGAAAAGAACGTTGACGCTTATCGCGCTCCTGTCTCTTCTCCTTACCGGTTGCAAGGACAAGACAGGAAGCGAGACATCCGCTCCGCAGCCATCAGAAGTATCTGAGAAAGAACACGAAGAAGTACCTACACCGACTAAGCCAAGTGAGGGATCCGATAAGGAATCCGGCAAAGGTGAGGATAAGGCAACCCTAGCGACCGGGAGCGTGTCGGCAGAGCCGACCGTTTCCTCTGTTGACCTTGCCGCGCAATGGCCTAAGGCCATCAAGGAGGCCTTCAAGCAGTATCTCGGTGGGCAGAGGATTCCTTATATAAACATAGGAAAAGCCTCCGACCTCGAATTCGTCTTTCAAGAGGCCTCTTACGATGACTATTACCATTATGAGGTAGGAGGATACGTAGACTATACCTCCACCTTAGCCAATTCCTTCAAATCCGTCTATACCCAGGACGGCTATACCGTCACTTCTGTCACGGACGGAAGGAAGGCAGTAAAGGATTCCATCCATCTTACCGTCAAACTGGCAAACGTGGATGATTATGCCCTTCTGAAGATTTATTATGACGAGCCCTATGATAAGAGTAAGTTCACCGGCTATCCCACCGATATAACAACCGAGCTTCAGAATGTTTTCGGAACCCATGGCAAGGATGTCCCCGCCGTCTATCTTGGAACGCTGAATCCTTACGTTCCGACATCCTACTCCTCCTCCACCAACTCGTTGACCCTGGCGGGCTTTAAATGGAACGACCAGGTCATCAGCGACGCCCTTGCCGCATTAGGGGCGTCTGGAGCAGGATTCGATACCACAGGAAGCACTGCGGACGAGGTTGTCGCCAGTAAGGACTTCTCTTCCGATAAGACCACAAGGAAGATAACAATCTCCAAGAATTCCGGATCCACTTATTCCAAGAAGCCTGCCTATCCGGAAAGGAAAATCCAGTTGATTGAGGGATACGATCCTTCTAGCTTCACTGCCTGGCCGCAGGACATTCTTGACCTTCTTCCGACCTATTTTGATGGCCATACACTCCCTGTCTTCTATAGGGGAACGAAAAATCCGACTAGCACCTTTCAGAGTGCCACCCTTGGCGAAATCGACATCACCGGCGGCCCCTGGGATGACAGAATCCGCTCAAATGCCCTTTCCGTCCTTACCGCGGCAGGTTATAGCGAAGACACCGCGGCAGAATCTTCCTCTTACCAGGACAACGTATTGATCAGGAAAAAGACGGAGACGGACGGATGTGAGCTGAAGATCAACCTATTTAAAGCCTATGGGGACATCTGCAAGGCATATATTTACTGCACGGAAGGATTTGGCGATCCAAGCACGTTCTCCGAGTGGCCGCAGGATATCAAGGATGCCTTCGACCAGTACTGTCTTGCCGGGGTCTATCCTCCGGCCGTATACCTAGGGAAGACTATCTCCCTTGGAACCGCCACGAAGACCGGACAGGTGGAGATCAGGGCAAACACCTGGCATGATGAGGCAAAAAGCAATGCCCTTACCTTCCTGACAGGCAAAGGATGGACCGAAGACACCGCTGCGGAAAAGGATAGTTACAAAACCAATGTCCTGATTAGGAACTCTCCTGTCGATGCCACTAACCACTTCAAGTGGGAGAGGACCCTTTACAAATACTCCAATCAGGTCGATTGTGTCTTTAAGAGGGTGAAGATCTACAATCCAGACTCTACGGCCACAGCCTATCCCCAGGACGTGCTCGACGATATTTCCAACAATCTTAACGGAATCGATCTTCCTTATGTCTATTTAGGAGGCGATAATCCGACATCGACTTACTACTCCTACTCCAAATATCTTGAAATCGAGGGCGAAGCCTGGGATGATGAAATCATCACCAAGGCAAAGACTGCCTATCAGGCCAATGGCTGGGATGTCGTCGACGGGGCAACCGCGACTTCAGTTTCCTTTGCAAAGCACGACAGTGCGAAAGGCTTCTATTATGCCACCATTTCCAAGGATTCCTATAACAACACCCCCACGATTGATGTCTATTATCTGCCTTGGACGAACCAGACAAGTTATCCTACCGCCATTGACACACAGGTGAAGACGTTAACGGAGAATAAAACCACTCTTCCCTACAGGTACCTTGGCGAAGACAGTGCCTTGCAGATTGAAGAAAGCGACGGCCAGACCATCATCTATGGCGATCTAAGAAACAATAAGATCACTTCCTACCTCTTTAAGAAGGCCTATAAGGATGCCGGATGGACAAGGTCAACTGATGGGTCGACGGCAACAAAGACTGTTGATGGAAATACCTTCAAAGTCACCTTCAGGTCTGTCTATGACGAATACTATGACAGTTATGCCGGCATAGGCATCATGGTCATTCCGCCTTACAATTTCTCGGACCAGGCCTCAAGGAGCTATACGACGTCCGAAGTAAGCACCATCCACACCGCCCTTGGCAACAACGATATTCCTAGGGTTTACCTTGGAACGAAGAATTACACGCTTACCACGGGAACCTATGATGCCTCTTATAAATCCGGAATTAAGATTGTCGGAACCAAGTGGAACGATTCCGTCATCACCGACAATAAAGCCATCAGGGAAAAGGCAGGATTCACTGTCTATGAGACAAAGGAAGGCGATTCCTATAGCCATTTTGTCGGCTATGGGTCTGCCGCCTCTTTGCAGGGCTATAAGGCACTTGGCTCTTCCCCTGCCGACGGGTACCTCCGCTTCATCATCACACGGGACGAAAATGACAAAGACGATGCCGTGGCAGAAGCTGTCTTCTTCTATGATGCTCCGGTAACGATCAATGATGCTTCTTCCGCCACCAATAAGTGGAACGAGGATGCCACCAATGTTAAGACCAGGAACAGTCTCATCCACACGACCCTTCCTTACTTTGATTTAGGCGGAACGGTCAAGTTAGCCGAAAGTTCCTATACGACCGAAAAGGGAACGCTTTCGATTCAAGTCAGCTATGGCTCCTCCAGCGTTTCCCATCAGCCTTACCTAAGGAACGCCTATAACGCCTTAAAGGCATGGGATCCGACTCTGACAAGGACGAATGTCGACTTCTCCTATGCCAACGTCGGAAGGAAAGGCGTCTGGAGCGGACACACTCCGGACGGAGACATTCTTACCTATACGGTCAGCAGTCTAGGTTCCTCCCTTTCTATCAACGTCAAATACAGTGAATTCTTTAACAAAGATGCGGCAACCGACTGGGAACAGGATGTCAAGGATGCAAGGACGAAGCAGCTTGGCGGACATCTTATTCCTTACTTCTCACTCGGAACAAAATCCCCGACTAGGAGTGCTTCCACTAACCAGATCGTCCTCACGGGAAAGACATGGGATAACCAAGTCTTCTCCTTATGCGAAAGCGCACTAAAGAGCGACACTTCCCTTTCCTGGAATGTTGTTGACAACGGAGAAGATCTGCTTCTTGCCAAGGCCGAAGCGACAGACGGCACAATCGTCATCACCATCGAAAAATCTTCCACTAACGCCCCTGTCTGCACCATCACCTATAAGGCTAAAACGTCTACCACAAAGTAAGCTATCGTACATCCAAAGAGCCCCTGCCTAGGCAGGGGCTCTTTTGTGTTGTCCAGAAATAAACATCTTCGTTCTTAGCCACACTTAAAAAACTGCCAACAAAAAAGCCTTCCTTTTTCAAAGAAGGCCTTTTAGGATTTTCAGAATCTACTTATAACTGGCCGTAAGGACAGGAGCGCCATTACTATCCGTCTTAATCTTCACGATAAGCTTCTTGCCGTTTCCCGCGTCCTTAGAAGCGGCAAGGAAGGTAGAATCGTCGCTGACGATCGTATATCCATTAAGAGCCGCTCTTGCCAAGGCAAAGATTTGTTTGTCGAAGAGAGAACCGGTGACAATGACTTCACCGTCTTTTACGGCATAGGTCGGACGGGTGGAGCCTAAATAGACAAACGGAATGACATTCCCGCCAAGGTTGTCTTTCCTTGCCTTGGTGATCTCCTCGCTCCAGGCTGAGGCAAGGCTAGGATCGAATTCTTCGACATATTCGGCAGTCACCGCAAAGGATGAAGAAGTGCAGGAAAGAGTATAGACAATCTTGTTTCCGTCACTAGCCGTGGACTTCCTGGTCCTCTTTGGACTATTCGTGGAGCCAAGGTCAAGCTTATCGATTACCGCCTTTTTTTCCTTCCTTAAGGTGTTAGCGGCATTCCTCCTATAGGTGAAGTTCCTGTCTTTGGAAGTAAAGCTTCCTTTGACGGAAATCCCCTTCCCGGAAGTAGCCTTAGTGACCTTTACGTCACTTCCGGCATAGAAATAAGGGAGGCTTTCTCCAAGGTTGTCCATAATCAAAGAAGAATTGTCGAAATCCTCGGCCCAGTCTGCATCACTGGAGGGGATACTGACAGCCTTATCGTAATAGAATACGACCTGGCCATTAGCTGTGCTTTGATCCGAGCTACTCCTTTTTAGGACGAAGCGGATGTACCCTTTGGTTGAGTCCTTCCCGTCGATGGCCTTATATCCCTGCAAGGCCGGAATAACCTTTGACGAAGTGCTGCCACTTGCAAGATAGGCCGAAGCGTCAAAGCAGGTGAATCCGGCACTTTCCAACGTCGTCTTATTGTCACTCACCCTCTTTTCGTCATACCCAAGGCCGGTGATGGTCACGCTGTTTAAACTTGTCGATGAAGTCGGCTTATCGGTGCCAAGATAGATAAGGGGAAGGGTGACATCCTCAGGGAAGACTTTCTGAATGTCTTCCTTTACGTCATCCGGATAGGACTTAAGGGAATCCTTGTCGTAGGGAGGAATCACCTTAAAGCTAATCTTTGAAATGGCTTTATAGGACGGACTAGAAACGTAGGCAGATGATAGAGTAACGATAAGGGTATAGCTATCTTCATATTTCTTTTTGGCATAGTGATTTCCGCTCGTGTTAGTGGAAACATCCCACTGATCGGCCTTGAAGACCTTGTCAAAGAGATAATTCAGTTTTTCATCGGCAGCTACGCTTCCCTGGATATACTTGCTGTTTCCTGAAGAAGCCTCCTGTGTCGTTCCCCTATAGAAATAAGGAATCGAATGGTTTTCCGTCCTTGAAAGGATGGCAGCCTTCGTCGTTCCGTCCCAGTCCTTATCGCTGCCTGGCTTTAGGATGGATGCTCTCCTGACCGGATAGTAATCGTAATAGCCGTCTTTGCTGATTTCAACGGAAAGGATGCACCCGCTTTCCCTTTCCGTGACGAAGGTCAACGCCTTCCCCTTGGTCTCTTTGACTAACGTATAAGAGGCAAAAGAAGTCTTCGCCCTGTCAAGGATGGAATCGTCCCATAATTTTCCCTTGATTTCCAGTTTCTCGCTGTTGCTATTCCACGTTGCAGTAGGAGCCTTTGTCCCAAGATAAAGGTAGGGGAGGACATTTCCGTCCAGGTATTTCTTCCTCTCTTCCTTCACTTCATCGGTATAATCCTTGCTTCCTTCCGGATTCCAGCCTGGAGTCAGCTTAAACGTAAGTTTCGCCTTGCCGGAGGAGTATCCCTTTTCGACTGTCGCCTTAATCGTGCATTTGTCCTCAAAGGTTTTGGTAAAGACAAGGGAAGTGGAAGTGGAGGAGGAATCCTTTTCCCATTCTGCCTTGGTGAAGGCCTCCTCGGCCAAGGTCCCGATTCTGTCCGTCCACTGTTCACCGGTAAGGATAACCGTATTGGAGGAATCATATTGGTCCCTTGTCGGAGTAGCCGTTCCAAGATAGATGACCGGAACTTCATGGGAATCCCTTAGCGAAGAAATAGCCGCTTTAATATCGGAAGGATAATCGGTGAAGGAATCGGGATCAAAGTCCTTCAGGATAGAGGCGGTGAGCCTTGGATAGGATACCTGCCCTAAGCCGGAAATGAACTTGGAGTCCGCCTTAAGGGTAAGGCTGATAATGTCCTTATTGGAGAAGGTCTTTGTGGCGGAAAGGACCTTGGTAGTGGCCTTGTCGTCATAGGTGACCGAATAGCCGTCGCTAACCAAGGCAGTCTTGGCAAGAGAGAAGACCTGGTCATCATAGGCGCTTCCCTTAATGACAAGCTCGGATTTCTCGCTATCATAGCTGACTGTCGGATTCTTGCTTCCAAGATAAAGGTAGGGCAGAGAATTACCGTCTAGATAGGTCGTGAAGGCATCCGTGACTTCCTTAGGCCAGGAAGAGGCAGAGGAAGGATCGAACTTCTCGCCCAAAAGAATTGTCCTGACCGGTATAGAGGAAGAAATGCCGCCATCCTTCACTAGGATAGTAAGCTTAGCCCCATCTGGAAATTCCTTGCTTCCCTGAGTCTGGCTATAGTTCGATTTGCTGACATCAAAGCCAGCAGCCTGGAGAGAGGTCTTGGCATCATCAAGTACACTCTCGTTCCATTTTCGCCCAGAGATAGTCCTATAGCCGTCTTTTACTTCGGCAATAGGATTGATTGTTCCAAGGTAGACAAGAGGAAGGTCATTGGCATGGCCTTGCAAATACTGCTGCCTAAGGGAGAAGACATCGCTAGGATAAGAAGTGAACTTGCTCTTATCGTAGGGTTCATCATAATAGGCTTTCCTGGACGCGACGTCAAGGTCAGTATCCTTGGTCAGGACGATCTTCAGATGGTTTGCCTCATCCTTGGCCGTGACGTTCTCCTTATCGCTGGAATCAATGGTATATCCATCTTTTGTAAAGGCAGCGGTAAATTCGTTGATTAAAGGATCAGAAAGGGCTTTGCTCCCGTAAATCTCAAGATGTTCGTCATCCGAATCAAAATAGCTTGTTTTCTTCTCGACGAAGATAGCTTCCACTCCGCTTCCTAAATCAACATAGGGGAGAAGCTTCCCACCAAGATACCGCTTCCTCTTTTCGGCGACGGTTTCACCCCATTTGGTTGTCTCCTCCGATGAAGAGGAACTTCCCGACCCGCTAGTCTGGGAGGAAGAGTCGGTAGAAGAGGAAGAAGAACCGGCAGACGAAGAGTTACCTTCCGATGGTTTGGCAGTGTGGGAAGGCTTTTCCGTCGGTGTCTGCTCCGATTCTTTTTCCGTCACAGAGGAAGGAGCAGAATCCTGGCTTCCCCTAGAGGGGTGATTCTGACATCCAGACAGAAGAAGAGAGAGAAGGGCGACAAGAGTGAGCGTATGTTTTTTCATGATTCAAGCCTTCCTTTACCTTATTTGGCAGCCTTGTCGGTTGTCGTTTTCAAAACCTTCCAGACCGTCCTGATTGGCTGGTTGTCTTCATCTACAATAGTCAGATAGTACCTGTTTCCGTCCTTGTCGCTAGCCGAAGCATAAAGGGAAGAAGTTCCGTCATTGACGATAGTCCAGGAAAGATTCGTGTCAGCAGCGAGGGCAGTTTCGGCATCGCTAAGAATCTTCTTATCAAAGGCGGCGCCCTTAATCGTCACTTTCCTGTTCTTGTCATCGGCAGTAATTGTCGGCTTCTTCGCACCAAGATAGACATAGGGAAGAGAATAACCGAGAGTGTCCTGCCTTCCCTTCTTGATATCCTCGTCCCAGTCAGACTGGGCATTAGAGGAAATATATCCTTCGGAAAGGGTGAACTTGGCGGTCAGGGCAGATGAAGAGCAGGCTAATTCCAAGGTAATGATGTTTCCGTCCTTTGCGGCCATGCGCCTAGTTGCTTTCGGAGAGGAGAAGTCGAAGGAAACAAGATTGGCCCCAGCCTTTTCCCTCGTCTGCCTTGCGTTATAAAGGGAAGAGAAGGTGCAAGGAGTGGAAGAAGAGAATTCGCCACGGAGAGAGACAGTCTGGGAATAGGAATTGAGGGTCACTTTCTCCGTTCCTGCATAGAAATAAGGAATCAAAGTCCCGCCAAGGGTATCACTCCTTGTCTTCTTATTTGCCTCGTCATCGCTCCAGCGCCCGCTTGTTGCGCCGGCATTTGGATCAGTATATCCGTCTTCATACCAGAACTTGCATTTGGCATAGGAAGAGTCCTTCGATGCCCCAGTGCTTCTTGTCAGGATGAACCGGATCCTTCCTTTGCTTGGATCACTTCCGTTTAGGAATTTATAGCCTTGCAGGGAAGCAGCCTTAGAAGAGCCGTAGTAGTGGCTCATTCCGTTTTCGTCGGTGGAATAAAGAGTAAAGCCGGCCTTTTCCAGGATAGCCTTATTGTCCTCTAGCCTCTTATCCTTCCAAAGGGTTCCCGTCCTCTCGACATATTTTTCATTGCTATAGGTAGTCGCAGGATGGGATTTTATCGTGGGGTTCACGGTGCCAAGATAAACGGCGGGCAGAGAAACATCACCGAAGACCTTCTTGATTTCCGTCTTCGCACTTTCGCTGTAATCCGTCCTAGAAGGGGCAGAGTAGCTTTCCTTGAACTTGAATTTCGCATAGACACGGCCGTCCGTCGTGTCTTTGTATAAGGAAACCTGCCTGCTTCCTGGGGCACCGCTTGTCAAAGTGCCGATTGCCCTAGCCTTTTTGTTTGCCTTATCGGAGGTGACTTTGTACTCACTCTTTCCCGAGAAGGCAGAGACAAACTCATCTACCATCTTATCGTCCCACTTAGCCCCTTTCAGAAGAATTTCGCCACTATTCTTGTCTTCGGCCAAGGTAGCCTCAGGGAAGCCAAGATAGAAGTAGGGAACATCGTCATGTCCGCCAAGATTTGCGCTCCTGGCTTTTTTGATTTCGTCACTCCAGGCAGTTCCTCTGTTCTTGCTGTCATAAGGGACATCCCGGGTGATGGTCAGCTTTGTGCCGCTGAACGTATAATCATAGACAGTATGGAAGACGCAGGTAATGGTCGAACCATCTGCCATGGTCTTACTGGCGGTATAGTCATAGGTATAAGTCTTACTGGCGGTATAGTCATAGGTATAAGTTGAGGAATAGTCATCCCTGTCATCTTCATCTTCTTCCCTATTTTCGCTGACGGTCCATTCCGCCGATTTGAACGAACCGGAGAAATAGTCAAGCCTAAGTTTGCTTGTGGTCGCATTTGTTCCTTGGACAATGGTTGCCACGTTTCCGCTTGTCTTCACGGTAAGATCCTTATTCGCACCCCTATAGAAGTAAGGAATGTCATTGTCCCCAAGGACAGGCTTTAAGGCAGTCTTGATGTCATCCGACCAGGATGTTTCCTTGGAAGTAGGAAGACACTCAATAAGAAGTTCTGCCATCCCATTGTAATTCTTGCTGAACGAGAGGACGATATAATCTCCGGTAGAGGAAAAATACTTGGTGTACTTCGCCGATGGGCCGTTCTTTTCGCTTGAAAGAAGCGAGGATGCCTTTGTCCAGCCAAGTTCCTTAGTAAAAGCCTTTTCGGCAAGGGCGAGAATCTGGTCGTCCCAGTATCCGCCAGCGATGGTCCTGTATTTTCCGGACGAATAGGCATCCCCCTTAGGAGTCTTCGTTCCAAGATAAACAAAGGGAATGTCGTCTCCGGCGAAGGTGGAAGAAAGAGAGGTCTGGATTTCACTTGGCCAGCTAGTTAGGTTTTCGGCATCGAATTTTTCGTGATAGTAATAGGCCCTATAGGCTTTTTTGAAAGAATAGTTTTGGCAGAGCTTTGCCTCAACCCTGTCTCCATCGTCATAGGTCTTCTGCCAGACCTTCCAGACACTTGGGCTATTCTCAGTGGAATGGTCTTCCTTCACCGTCCATCCGCCTTCCTTATTAAAGGCATCATCCGCCAAGGTAAGAATCTGTTTATCAAAGGTTCCGCCATTGACGTCGATTTCCTTCTTGCGGTCAATGACGTTTGTGGTAGGATCCTTCGTCCCTAGGTAAACAAAGGGAGGGACATGGCCGTTTAGGGCAGTGCTTAAGGCTGTCTTCACATCATCAGGCCAGGCAGTAAGCGAAGAAGGATTAAAGCCTTCCTGCCTCTGGATTTCCCTCTTTGGCTGATAGTCTGAGGAATAATACGAACTAGCCTTCTGCAACGTGATAGTGAATTTATCCCCGGAAATTGTCTTTGTGGCAATAATCTTTACCGAGGTGGAATCCGGGGAGATTTCCCACTGGTTTCCGGAGAAGGTGGCCTTAGCATCGGTAAGGATGCGATCATCCCATTTAGGTCCCTTAAGGGTCAGCTTGTTATAAGTCGAATCCCATTCCACGCTTGGATTTTTCGTTCCAAGATAAATCAAAGGAATATCGTTCCCATGGTTATTGAAATACTGATTGAAGCTTTCAAGAACATCGCTCGGCCAGGCCGTGAACTGGCTTGGATCATAGGGCTCTTCATAGATGGCCTGGATAAGGGCTGTATCATCGTCGTCTGCCGTCTTCTTGAGAGTTACGGTCAGCCCTTTGATGGTATTCTTCGCCGTGTAGGAAGTATCGGACGGGGAGACAGTGTATCCGTCCGCCTCGAAGGCAGTCTTGAAGCTTGCCGTGAGGACATTGTCATAGACGGCAGTGCCGGAAATCTCGAGGTGGTCCACTGAGTCATAATCCCATTCGTCCGCCTGTACCCACTCGGAAGTGACGTTCTTTCCCAGATTCAGATAAGGAAGCAGTTCTCCTCCAAGGTACTGTTGCCTGTTTTGCTTAACCTCTTTCGGCCATTTGTTCTTCTGCAAGTCCTGGGAAGCAGAGGCAGAGGAAGTGGAAGTGCTTCCGCTAGAAGAGCTTCCTTCCCCGGCGGTGGAATGGGAGTCGGAGAGAGAAGGGCTTTCGCTCGGCTTACTACTTGCGGAAGGTATCTCAGAGACAACATCGGAAGAGGTAGTAGAAGAGGTGGTAGGGGAAGAACCCGATTCCCCCTGCTGTTTGCAGCCGGATAAAAGAAGGGAGAGAAGGGCAATAATCGTCAAAGAATGCTTTTTCATGTTAGCTCCTTTTAAAGTCTAAGCAAATTATTATATGCTTGTTAAAACAGCGAAAACATTCATCAAAGGCTTTTATGTCCTAAAGGATGAACAAGCAAACAGGAAACCGCTTTCCTGTCTAAAAACGTAATAGAATGTCCATGTTCTCAAAAACGCCCTTTCCACAGGGAAGAGGCTAGGCAAGGTGGTTGAAGATGGTCTCACAGGTGGTGAGATAGGAGTTATCCTTCGGCTTAAGGCGGTAGACTGTCTTTGTCTGATAAAGAGGATCAAGGTAATAAGGATAGGAAGAAAGAAAGTCGCTCCTTTTGACTTCCTTCTTTCCGTCCTTGTAGTAGTCTTCTCCCTTTTCCGCACTTTCCTTGTATAAGGCAGAGACACCTTTCAAGGTCGGGGAATAGCCGATGGCCTTAGCATTGACAAAGGCATTGGCCGGGTTCCTCCTGAAATCGATGAAGGCATTGGCGAGCTTTTCGTTTTGAGAGGTTGTCGGAATGACCATGGAATCAAAGAAAGCCGCCGTGGTGGGAGGAACGAATAAATTAAAGGAGACGTCTTCGTCACTCTGGCTTAGGGAGAGATAGAGGGCATCGAAAAAGTCACCGGACTGGACGAAGGCAAGGTCAAGGCTTCCGCTAGCCACGTCCCGCTTCAGTTGGTCGTTTCCGAATTCATCGAACTGTTCCTTCTTTAAAGCGGAGACGATCTCCTCCTGCAGGCTAGAAGAAAGGTTTCCTTCCTCCGATCCGGTCGAAAGGTCGACGAGGTTCGGATTCTTCTCCTTGCTTAAGAGATAGGAGGCGACAATCCAGCGGGAGGTGTCATACCTTCCTACCTTGGCCCCTTGAGGAAGCAGGGAGCGGTCATAAAGGGTGGAAAAGCCTTCCTCCTTCACCGCCTTTTCCCTTCCTTCCTTTCTTGTGGAATACAAAAGGGAATAGGAACCCCAGAAATAAGGCCTATAGTACTCTCTCTTTACGTCATAATCGTCCCTTAGAGAAGAGAGGGAGGACTGGAAAGCACTCTGATAAGCGGAGAGATAAGGATAGTCCTGGTTTGTTACGTCCCTTTTCTTCAGGTAGCCTTCCTTATATAACTGTTCCACCGTATAGTCGCCGGGGATGGCCACGTCATAGGCAGTGGCCCCGGAGAGGATTTTCTGGTACCTAGCCTCGCTTGAGGTGACATCCTCCTCGATGACCTGGCAGGAGTATTCCTTTTCGAACTGCTTGACTAGGTCCTGGGAGATGTATTCGCCCCAGTTAAGCAGGTAGAGGACGGAACTTGGGGTGGAGATGACAAGGACGGCAAAAATCGTAAAGGAAATCAGAAAAGCCAGAATGGCGGCAATCTTTTTCATTTTTTCTGCCTCCTCAGCCTCTTGTTCTTCTCCTTCTTCTTGGTGCTTTTCAGGGAGACAAGAAGGACAATGAAAAGAGTGAGGAAAGTGAGCAAGGCGTTAAAGGCATAGCTGCCTGCCGAGAAGTTCTTCTTGGTGTAGGAGGAATAGACATAGTTAGAGAAGTTGGAGAATCCATTGCCTTGGGTGTAGAAGGAAATAACGAAATCGTCGATGGAGAGGGTGAAGGCAATCAGGGCTCCCCTTAAAATCGCCGTGGTCAAAGAGGGGATGATGACCTTGAAAAGGCTTTTCACCGGCGGACAGCCTAAATCAATGGACGCCTCAAAAAGGGATTCATCGGATAAGTCAAGCTTAGGAAGGACCATCCTGATGACATAAGGGACGGTAAAGAAGACATGGGCGATAAGCCTGGAGAAGAAACCAAAGATTTTGGGGAAGAGAGGACGGAGAAGAGAAAAGATAATCCTCCTTGATATGCCGATGACGATATCCGAGGACAGCCTAGGAATCTCGTTTAGAAAGTCCATCCACTTGCGGGCTTTTCTTCCAAGCGCATGGATGCCTATGCAGGCAAAGACACCGAATACGGTGGCAATAAGAGTCGTCCAGAAGGCGACAAGAAGAGAATCGAGGATGGAGACATAAAGCTGTCTGTCCGTGAAGATGGCTTTGTAGTTATCTAGGGTGAACCCGCCGAAACTAAGCGGAATCATGGAATTGGCCGAGGCGTTAAAGGACTGGTAGATGATGATGACGATAGGAACATACCTTAAAGAAAAGACAAGGACGACGAAGAATGCCTTAAGGCCGCTAAGGAGTTTAGTCAGAAAGGTCTGTTTCTCAAGCATTGGCCTTCGCCTCCTTTCTGTTCCCCCTCTTGGAGAAGAGGATGATCCTAAGAATGATGATCAGGGAAAGAAGGATGGAGAGAAGGGATCCGAATCCGAAATTGTTCTTTTCGAAGACGGACTGGATGAGGTTGCCGATGAGTCTTACCTTGCCTTGGCCGATGGTCTGGGAGATGGCAAACTCAGTGGCGGAAGGAAGGAAGACCATGAGAACCCCAGAGTAGACTCCTTTCCTGGAAAGAGGGAAAGTGACCTTGAAGAAGGTCTTGACGCTGTTTACCCCTAAATCCCGGCTTGCTTCGATGAGAGAGCGGTCCCTTTTTTCCAATACGGTATAAATAGGAAAGATCCTAAAAGGAAGATAGGTCGTCACCGAGACAAGGACTACCGCCTTATTGGTCCCAAGTAAATCAAGAGCCTTAAAGGCATCGGTAGAGAAAAGACGGAGCCAGGAAACAAACCGGAGCATGGAGTTAGACCACCTAGGAAGGATCAAAAGAAGGAGGAAGAGCCTTTTATGCTTCCTCTTAGAAAAGGAGATGAAATAGGCGGTAGGATAACCAAGGGCGAAGGAGAAGAAGACGGTCTCCAGAGCCACAAGAAGAGAATTAAGGACAGCCTTATAAATGGAAGGATCGCTAAGCCGTTGGTAATTCTCAAGCGAAGCGACAGCCGAAGAGAAGTCCATGCCGTTGGCATCCCTGAAGCTAAGGACGAACCTGACGAAAAGGGGAAGAAAGAAAAGAAAAAGCAGCCAGATGGCATAAGGGATGGCAAGCCCTCTGAAGCGTTTCATTTCCGTTCCCCTTCTTCCTTCTTCGCCTTGTCCCGGATTAAGCGGATACTCTCCGGCTGTCTATCGTCTTCCACCTTCCTCCTATGGATTTCATAGGAATCGACCTTGAGGCCGAGGGTGTCTCCGACCGCGACGTTCTGATAGTCTTCGACAAGAATGATCGTCCCACCGACATCCACCCAGAGTTCAAAGAAGACTCCGGTGAAGACGCTTTTCGTCACCTTGCCACAGAGGATTGCCTTCTCCGGATTCTCGATGACTAGATCAAAGTCCTCCGGACGGATGACGGCATCGACGACTTCTCCGGGGATAAAGGTTGTGATATACGTGTTGAATACTGCCCCTAAAAAGGCCACCTTCTGATATCCAAGATACGTCCCTTCCAAAATATTGCCGTCCTCGTAGTTCTGTAAAAGGCTCTTTTTGTCTTCCTTCCTGCTTTCGCAGTAGATATTGCTTGGGGCAATAGTCCTTCCGATTTCCTCCCCGATAGAGTACTTATCGTCCGTCTCAACGGTGATTTCTGTGTTTCCGACTAAGACAGTAAGAAGATATTTGTTGCTGTCGAAGGAAACGCTTTTAATCTTACCTTTGAACTTGCTGTTCTCCCTAGTACAGATGTCGATATCCTTTTTTTCGACAATGACATAAAGAGGATCGCCAGGCATGAAGTCGTGGGCAGAGACCTTGAAGGTCTTATTTAGCCTAGTAAGGCGTCCGGAAGAGGAATACACGCCAGGGAAGATATTCGCCGCACCGATAAAGGAAGCGACAAAGCGATTGATTGGGGCGTTATAAATATCCTCAGGACGTCCCATCTGCTGGATCTTCCCTTCGTTCCTGACGACGATGGTATCGCTCATCACCATGGCCTCCTCCTGGTCATGGGTGACAAAGATAAAGGTGATGCCGAGTTTTCTCTGCCTCTCTCTTAGCTCTAGACGCCTAGTCTTACGGAGCTTGAGGTCAAGGGCGGAAAGAGGCTCGTCAAGAAGAAGGATACGGGGCTTGTTGACGATGGCTCTCGCTATGGCGATACGCTGCCTCTGCCCTCCGGAGAGGGAGGAGATGTCACGGTCGCCGTATCCTTCCAGGTTGACGAGCTTAAGGGCCTTAAAGACTTCCCCTTTAATGACCTCTTCCTTAAAGGAGCGGGAATTCAGCCGGTTAATCCTCTTTGCGTACCTATCGTCCTTTTCCAATAAGGAAAAAAGGGTCTTTTTTGCCTTCCGGAAAGAAAATCCATCCGGGATATCGTATTTTTCTAAATCAATCTTTAAAGGCGAGAGTATCTTCTGCCATTGGTCTTTTATTTTTCCGTACTTCTTATGCTTATTTTCTTTTTCCGAGGCGGAAAGAAGGCGGAAGGCCTTATAGGGTAGGGAACCCGACCTGAAAAGGTCCGTAACATACTTTTTCACATCCTTTGGTTTGTCGATGTGGGAGAGAGTCTTCCTTAAAGAGTCGATTTCCTCTTCGGAGAAACCGTTTTCCTTCCTCCTATTCCTTGTCCCGATGTCATAGACATTGGAGTAGACATTGTTTCTTAGTCCGAAGGCAATGTTGTCAAAGACGTTCCTGTTAGGGAACAGGGCATATTTCTGGAAGACTGTGTTGATGGGACGCTTATGGGCAGGAAGGGAGGAAATGTCCCTTCCGTCTAGAAGGACCTCTCCTGCCTGCCTAGACTCAAAGCCGGCAATAATCCGCAAAGTCGTCGTCTTTCCGCATCCGGAAGGACCAAGGAACGTCACGAATTCGTTCTCGTTTACCGAGAGATTCAGATTGTCGAGGATGACATTGTCTCCGTAAGCCTTTCTTATTCCTCTCAGTTCAAGGATTTTCCGTGCCATAATTTACCGTTTTTTCTTTCCTGCCCTTATGGGCGAATAAAGTATAAAACAGGGAGTGGGAATGTCAACAGAAAGTTTTTGTGCCAGAATTCACAAAAGAGGAAGAACGGATTGTCGTGGGGGAAAGACGGAAGAAAACAGTTTTTTCGTTTTTCAATAGCAGATTTGGATGCGGTTTACTTTTTCAGTATAAAAACTTACAACTTCTTTACAATTCTTACAATTCTTTGCAACCTCTTAGAAAAAACATGTGATAAATTTTTTCCGAGGTATAAATTAAATGAAAAAAAGTTATGCGCTGCTTGCTTTGATGGGTCTTCTTCTTGTCGGTTGCAAAGGCGGAGAAACGGATGGTTCTTCCGCTTCTGGAAACAAGGCTGATTCGGTAACCAAAGCGGATTCAGCAAGCAAAGGGGAAAATACAGGGAAAACAGAGGTCAACGTCTATAGGCCTTCCCCTGCCGGACTTCAGACAAAGTATGAAGCAGACTTCGAAGCCAAATATACAGACATTGACAGGGTCGTCACTTCCGGTACGACCGGTGAATTATTAGCCAAAATCGAAGCCGAGAAGTCTAATCCCATCTGCGATGTCCTTGTCCTAGCTTCCTGGAGTGACGGAATCAGTAACCTTGGCAAACTTAACCTTAGGGAATACGTTCCTGAAGGAAGCGACAAGCTCTATCCGGAATTCCAGCATTCCAGCCATAAGATCTGGGGGACCAGTGCCTCTGCAGTCGGTGTCCTTTATAACACTGACCTTGTCGACAAGGCGAAAATCGAACAGCTCGACTGGGCTGATTTTGCCGATAAGAATAAAGTAAATGGTGTATTAAAGACGGAAGGTGATGCCAGAATCTCCATCCCTGATCCGACTAAGTCGGGAGCCTGCAAGGATTTCTTAGCCGGTTATGTCTGCTCTAAGGGCGAAGAAGCGGCCTGGAAAGACCTTGATGGATGGGCAGCGAACGGAAGGATCAACGGCGACGGAAACAAGCGTGCGCTCCAAAGCGTGGAAAGCGGTGACGTCGACATCCTTGTCGGTGGCGTCGACTACAACGCCTATTCCGATAAGAGCAAAGGCAAAGCCGTCGACATCTACTATCCTAACGGTGGAACGGTCGTCAATGCCCGTCCGGCTAGGATCAGGGGTACCACACAGCATGCCGATGCTGCAAAGAAGGTCAGGGATTACCTCTGCTCGGAGAGTGCACAGAAGCTTGTCAGCAATGCCTATCTACTCCCCGGCAGCACTGAGGTTGCCGCAAAGTCCGACCGTCTTGGCAGGGGCGATATTACTCAGCTTTCCAACCTTAACTGGGATACGATGGCTGCCAACGGAACCGGAATCGCAACCAAATTCGTCTCTAAGCTTAACAAAAGCAGCAAATAAGTCTTATGCCTTCGTCGTTTGCCAGCCTAATCCGTAACAGAAAAAGAATGGGGTACCTTTTCGAAGGTACCCTTATTGTGGTTTTTCTGGCTTTTTTCATTCTCTGTCCCCTTGTTTCCGTCTTTTCGACTTCCTTTACGACGGACAAAGGGTATTTCACCTTTTCCAACTATTCGACGATGTTCACGGACAAGGAAGTCTTTACGGCCATCTTAAATTCCCTTAAACTTGGCCTTGCCGTAACCGGACTTTCCATTCTGATTGCCGTTCCGGAAGCCTATATTTTAGCCAAGACGAGACTGCGGAAGCTTTGGTGGCTAGACCTAGTCAGGAGGATTCCGTTTAGGGTGCCTCCATATATCAACTCCATGGGATGGAGGCTTTTCAGGCAGAGAAACGGAATCCTTTACCGGGTCAGGCCTGCCCTTCGCCCCCTTGCCACTTCCTTCTATTCCTTTTTCGGAATGGCCTGGATCAGGGCTAGGCATACCTCTCCCTTTTTAAGGACGAGGCTGAAGTCTGCCTTCCTTTCCTTCCCAAAGAGCCTAGATGATGCAAGGGATGTCTATGTGGACAAGGGATACAAAAAAAGGACAAGAGTCTATGCACCGATCCTTCTCCCTAACTTCGCCATCGGCGCCTTCCTTGTCTTTGTCAAGGCACTTAGCGAATACGGAACACCTGCCACCTTCGGTCCGACGATCAAAAGGACTGTCTTTACGACCTTGATTACCCAGAAGAGGCAGGTTGCCCCGATTGATTTCCCTATGGCTTCCTCTTTGGCCTCCGTCCTTGTCACCATCTGCAGGTTCCTTTTCGCTTTGCAAAGGATTGTGACCAGCAAGAAAGCCTATGACCTAAAGAAGGAAGGGGAAGGGAAGTACACCAAGAAAATCACTCCTCTTATCCTCGGTTCCCTCTTTTTGCTCATCAGGTTCTTCTTTTCTGCCTTTATTCCTCTATTCACCATTTTGATCTCGTCCTTTAAAAAGACTCTGTATAAAAACCTGACGGCAGAAGGAAACTTCACGTTTGAAAACTACAAGATTGCTTTTTCCGATTCCGATGGTTTCGGAAGCGGATTTGAAGCTATCGGAAACTCCTTCCTTATCGGATTTGCCACTTCGCTGGTTGTCCTCTGCCTTGGTCTATTCCTTGCCATCTACTCCTTCCGGAATAAGAAGAGATGGATAGGGAAGGGCGTCGAATTCTTAGACAGGCTCCCTCAGAGGATACCGAACATCGTCACCGGTATAGGAAGGATCAGGTTCTTTAACGCCATCTACAAGGTTTTGCCGGTCTACCGTACCGTCTTTATGTTGATTATCGGTTATAGCGTCATCTTTAGGCCGGGGAGGATTTCCTATATCAAGAACGCCCTTCTTCAGATGCCTAGATCCTTAATCGAGGCCGGGGAAGTCTATGCCAAGAATAACCTTGCCATCAACTGGCGGATTGTCCTTCCTCAGGCTCTTAAAGGTGCCTTCTATGGCTTTGCAAGGACATTAATCATCTCAAGGCGTGAGCTAGTCACCGCGAAGCTTCTTCAGCCGCCGGCCTTCTATACGATATCCCTTTATATCGACCTTCAGTTCGAGCAGGGAAGCCAGCAGTCGGCGATGGCCTTAGCCGTCGTCTCGGTATTTAGGACGCTTGCCCTTCTTCTTCCCCTTGAATATAGGACAAGCAAGAAGAAACGGAGGAAAAGATAATGAGAATCCAGGGAAATCATCTCTCTAAGACGTTCGATAAGAAGACCAAGGTCTTAAAGGACCTTGATCTGACTATCGAATCGGGATCACTTACTACGCTTCTTGGCCTATCCGGCTGCGGAAAGACCACGCTTCTCCGTATCCTCTCGGGTCTTGAGACAAGCGACACCGGTTCCATCCTCTTTGACAAGCAAGTCGTCTTCGACAAGGAACAGGATATCAATAAGTCTCCTAGGGAAAGAAACGTCTCCTTTGTCTTTCAGGATTTTGCCCTTTGGCCAAATAGGACCGTCTTCCAGAATGTCGAGTTCGGCTTAGAGAACAGACAGAAGATTAAGTTAGATAAGGAATATTTCAAAAACCGGAAGATTCTTAAGGAAGTAAGAAAGAATAAAGTCAGGCAGTGCCTAGAGAGGGTGAAGAGGCAGGACTATGCTTCCCGCCTTCCAAGCGAACTCTCGGGAGGACAGAAGCAGAGAGTCGCCATCGCCAGAGCCATTGCCGTCAATCCTGACTTCATTCTTTTCGATGAACCTCTTTCCGCCCTTGACGCCATTCTCCGTCAGCAGAGGAGAGGGGAGATAAGAAGCCTTGTCAAGAACCTGAAGAGGACTGCCCTTTTTGTCACCCATGATCAGGAGGAGGCAAGGAGCATTTCCGATTCCATCATCATCAGGAACGATGGGAAAATCATCGAGAAAGGGGCGCCAGAAGAGATCTACTGGCATCCGAAATCTTCCTTTACGGCCAGATTCATCGGTAAAGCCTCTTTCCTAGATAAGACCTCCTTCCTCCGTCCGGAGGATATCCTTCTAGGTGAGAAGAATGAAAAGGGATACGTGAGTATCAACGTAGAGATCACTTCCTGTCAGTGCATTGGCGGCATATATTCCTATCAGGCAAAGGATGCAAACGGAAGAAGGTTCTTCTTCTCTTCTCCGAATCATCTTGCCATAAGGGACCATGTTCTCTTATCCTATTCCTATGACCACGTACGGAAAATCAGGGACTAGGCAATGGAATTCCTTTCTCTTGGCGGAATAAACGAACACGGAAGAAACTGCTTTCTCCTTAAAGGAGAGAACAGTATCCTCCTTGACTGCGGGCTATCGGAAGAAGGGGAGCCTCCCTTCTTTTCCCAATGCGACGTCAAGAAAATATCCGCCCTTTTTCTCACCCATTCCCATGACGACCATGTCGGTGCACTAAAACAGCTTTTTTCCCTTGGCTTTCAAGGGATGGTCTATCTTTCAAAGCCGACCTATGACGCAAGGAAGATAAAAGACTTTCCCCATGTCTTCCTCGTTCCGGGAGAGGAAAGGAAGCTTCCCTTCCTTTCCCTTCTTCCTCTTAGAAGCGGGCACTGCTTTGGAAGCCTGTCCTTCCAGATTTCTAGGGAGGAAAAGAAAATCCTCTATACGGGGGACTATCTGGAAGACAGTATCTTTTCCGTTGACCCGATAAGAGGAAAAGAAGCCGACCTTGCCATCGTCGACGGAGCCTATAAGGAAGCAAAAAGCAGGGAAGAGAGCAAAAAAGAGCTTCTTTCTTTGATCAAGGAGAAGGAGAAAGTCCTTCTTCCTCTTCCGAGAAACGGAAGAAGCAGGGAAGTCATCTCCCTTCTGGAAAAGGAAGGAATAGACTATGACATCGCCTCCCCCTATTTCAGGGAAGAGGAAGAAGTCTATCTCAAACATCGGGTAGAAAGGAAACCGAAGAAAGGCGCTTCCGTCCTTCTTCTCCATGATCCTCAGGCCGAAAAGGAAGAGACTAAAAAAGCCATTGAAAGCCATACAGACTATGCTCTAATCTTCACCGGGACGATCGATAAAGGAAGCCAGGCAGAACAATATAGGAAAGAACGGAAGGATACTTTCTTTGTCCGCATCCCTGTTCACCAGACGATAAGAGAGGCGAAAAAGCTGATTGAGGAAAACCGGTTTAAGAACGCCATTATCTTCCATAATAAAGAGACAAAGGAAAAGACCTCGCTTGTCTTTTAATTGCTGGGAAAAAAAGCGGAAGTATTCCTAGCAATTCTAAATCCGTCTTATTCTTTATTTTTCTGAAGCAACTTTGTCTATCCTACAGGAATCCATAATAAGGACTTTCCTTTTCCAAAAAGGAGAACTGGTCCTGTCACTCCCATACCTTATTCCATTCGATTCAATTGCGATAGCATTTCCTCCTTCTGGCAAAAATTTCCTTTGATGAGGCAAATAAAGCAAAGGTTTAAATGATACTTTAAGCCTTCACTATTAATATCGAATTCTTAAATTGTGTTTTAAACTTTTGTTATTGCTTATTTTTATTCATAGAATAATTCAAATAAAACACGGAGGCGCAGACGGGATTGAAAGAGAGGCCTATAGGAAGAAACTACGTTCATTCAGGAATAAAACTGAATTAGTCAAAATTCTAGTAGGTGTTCGGCGAAGCGGAAATAACAGCCACGCTAGAGCTCATCAAGCAGGACCTGCTAAGCTTCGGAATCCAGTCAGAGAAAAGGATTTCCATCAATTTTGAAGACAGGTATTTTACCGATTATACCGACGCTAAATCTTTTTATAAATTTCTCAAAACGAAAATCGATTCAATTCACAAACCGGTCTACCTGTTTCTTGACAAAATCCAGAAAGCGGCGGACTGGGAGAAGTGCATTAACTCACTGCGGATTTCTTCTAAAGTTGACATTTATATAACCGGATCCAACGCTAAGCTTCTTTCTGGCGAATACGGCACTTTACTGTCCGGACGATACATAGAAATTCCAATCTATCCTTTTCTTTTTCGGAATATTATAAGGCTTCAAAACTTTACTCCAATGAGGAGAGTATCCAGTATCGATTCCGGAAATAGGCAGGAAGTTACAGACGAGAACAGAAACACGCCTTTTTAAATGGCAAAGGATAGGCTTCCCTGTTCACCCTTAATCGATCTTTCCACTTGCCGACATACGAAGCGAAGATCTCCCAGGTAAGGATTCACTTTCCGATGGAAACAGTTAAGTACTTGCAAGACAAGAGGCCGTGAATCTCCTTTGGAAAGAGCATCTCCAAATCCTGATAGCCAAGAAGACCGTATTTCGCAATGTCCACTTTCCCTTCTCCTTCGCATTGGTATGTTCAGGCAAATAGACATTAGTCCTGATCGTGTCTTTTATCTTAAAGGATTCTGACCCCTTTGACGAACTTCCTTTTCAGCCTCTTCTCCTCGCCAAGATAGAATAGGCGTTCAAGCCGCTCTTCCAGGGTCAAAATCCTTTCTGTCTTAAGAGAAGAGTCATCGATCACTAGGATATCGGCATCATACCCTTTTAAGAAGGTGCCGACCTTGCCAAAGAAGGAACCGCCGATGATGCTCGCCCTGGCAAAGACATCCTTGGTAGCCAAAGGAGAGAAAGAAGAGTCGATATAGCGGTAATACCTCTTCGAGACCTGCCTAGCAAGACAGCCGGCCTTTAGCAGGGAAAGAGAGGAGCCTCCGGCAACATCGCTTCCAAGCCCAGCCTTGATTCCAAGGTCAAGATATTTCCGGATTGGGGCTATTCCGGATACGACATTCAGGTTGCTTTCCGGGCAGTGAGCGACATATACTCCATTATCCTTAAGCCTTCTGATTTCCTTTTCAGTATTATAAATGCAGTGTGCCCTGATGCTAGGATACCCTCTTCCCCTCCTATGGAAACGGTCATAGGTGGAGGAATAATCCTCGCATTCCGGCTCCAGCTCCTTTACCCACTTAATTTCGCCTAAATTTTCGTCAAGGTGGGACTGGGTTCTAAGGTTATATTTGTCTCTTAGTTTTCCAAGGTCTTCCCTTAAGTCCTTGCTCACCGAGGGAGTGAAGCGGGGAGTAAGGATAGGCTGTTCCATAGGGTATTTCTTCGCCTCCTGGATGAACTCTTCTGTCTCCTTTAGGGCCGTAGGGGTATCTTTTTCCCTATAGTCAAAGGGAGAATTGCGGTTCCTGTTGACTAGTCCGACATAGCAGGGGATATTTGCCTTTTCAAGCTGTCTCCTTAGTTCAAGCGTTGCCTCCTTATGGATAGTGGCAAAGATCGAGGCGCGGGTAGAAAAGGAATGCTTCAGATCATCCACAAAAACCGAATAGGCTCTCTTTGCGTAGTCTAGGTCCCTGAACTTCTTTTCCTCAGGGAAGGCGTAGCGCTTAAGCCATTCAAGAAGTTCACAGTCCGCCCCTATTCCCCGGTACCTGTACTGGCTTGCGTGGACATGGAGGTCTGAAAACCCGGGAAGAATCAGATTCTCTTTCCTGTCGTAGAAAGGAAGGGAGGAATAAAGGCTAGGCAGGTCATCCCTAACCCATTGGACTTTCCCGTCAAGCACAAGAAGATAGCTGGATTTTCTTGTATAAAGCTTTAAGTCCTCTCCACAATAAATAAAGTCGCCTTTTAGGACAAATGAGGTATCTTTTCCCATGGGTCAGTTCTCTCTTTACGTCCTATTATAGCGGATGGAGGAAGAAGATGTCTTTATCTAGTGGACGAAATATTCAAACACGCGACCGAGGACTTCTTTGCACCGCATGTGTATTTTGCAGAAGCGTTCTAAGAGAAGGATAAAGCGATGCACGGATTTTCCTCTCTCCTTGCAGTTTGAATATAGTTGACAGGCAGCTTTGTCCTGCAATGAACCTATTTTATTTTCCTTTCCGCCTGTAGTAACATTGTTCCTGTCTGAAAGGAGAAACAGAAACAATGAGAATTGCTATTTACGGAGCCGGATCCCTTGGCACGGTGTTAGGTGCCTATCTAAGCAAGGCAGGGGTGGATGTCGATCTCTTTTCCCATAATAAGAACCATGTGGAAGGACTAAGAGCAAACGGAGCCCACATTGTCGGAAAAGCAGATTTCACCGCCAAAGTGAAGGCCTACTACCCAGAGGAGAGGCAGGGCGAATACGACTTGATCTTTTTAAGGACGAAACAATTAGACAACCAAAACGTGGTCACTTTCCTTAAGGACCATCTTTCCAAGGATGGGGATATCTGCACAAGGCAGAACGGACTCCCGGAAGTTCTTATCTCCTCGATTGTCGGAGAGAAAAGAACAAGGGGATGTGCAGTGGCCTGGGGTGCCACGCTGAAAGGAAACGGAGTCTCCGAACTTACCAGCGAGGTAAACAGCATGTCCTTCTCCTTAGGACGCCTAAACGGAGAAGAGGATGAACGCCTGATCCGGGCAAAGGGAATCCTTGAAAAAAGGTGTCCTGTCGTTTTGGAAAAGAACTTCATCGGAAGGAGATTCTCTAAGCTATTGATCAATGCCGCCTTTTCGGGAAGGTCGGCAGTGACGGGCGCAACCTTCGGAGAAGCGAGTAAGAGAAAGGATTCCCGTCTCTGCATTCAAAGAATCATCAAGGAATGCATCGACGTGGCTAAGGCAAACAAAATCAAGATTGAGCCGATCCAGGGAAAGGATGTCGTTAAGCTCCTTGACTACCATAATGCCATCAAACGAAAGCTTTCCTTTAGGCTGATTCCGCTCTGTATCAAGAAGCATGCCGCCCTTAAGGCAAGCAGGCTGCAGGACTTAGAGAAGGGGAAGAAAACGGAAGTCGACAGCATCAACGGATCTGTCGTTCTCTATGGCAAAAAGGCAGGGGTGAAAACTCCCTATAATGAAAGGGTGGTCCAAGTCGTCCACGAGATAGAGGAAGGGAAGAAAAAGCCTTCCTTTGACAACGTCAAGGAGTTTGAATCCCTGAAGTAAGAAAGTCCCTGACAGGCAGGAGGCAAACCTCCTGCTTTTTTTACCAGGCAGTGCCTTCTTTGATCAGGGAAGTTGATCTGCTATACTGTTTCCCGGAAATGGAAAACAGCAAGTCCTTCTTTTCAAACGAAAGTCCTACTCGGTTCCTGGATAAAAGGATTGAGAACCTTTCTTCGTGTATCTCTTTCGATTTTTCGGTTTCCTTCATCAAAAAGGCGGGACTGGATCTTAGGTTTGATTCTAGGGAGAAAGCCCTTCAGAGAGGGGCAAAAGGAAGAATCATCACCACCACCTATCAGAATTTCACGGACATACCTTCTTTGGAGAGATTCTATTCCCTGCAGGAGAAATACCCGGAAAGCTTTTCCTGCCATCTTGACTACCATTGTTTTGGAGACAACGGTTTCCACACAAAAGGATATCTCTTCGCCTTCAAAGACCATAAGGAAGTCCTGATCGGTTCAAGCAACATCACCTTCTTCGCCCTGCTCAAGAACAAAGAGTGGGATGTGGCGGTGAAAACGGATGACACCGAAGACTTCTACCGGCAGGTAAAAAAGGAATTTGAGTCTCTCTACAAAAGAACCTATCCCTTGACTAAGGACATCATCAAAAAGTACCAGTCCTATCTTCCTTATGCCATAAGCCGATGGGACAGGGACTTTTTTGATCCGGAAGGAAGGAAAACAATCCGCCCGAACCTAAGGCAGATTTCCGCCTTAAAGGAAATCCAGCGCTACCGGGACAGGGGAGTGAACCGTGCCTTAGTCGTAGCCGCGACAGGGGCAGGCAAAACCTACCTTGCCGCCTTTGATGCCTTGAACAGGGACAGCAAAAGACTTCTTTTCATCGTCCATAAGGACATCATCCTCAAGGATGCGAGGAAGACTTTCAAGAATGTCTTTCAGAATAGCCGCACCTACGGAAGGTACACTGGGGAATATAAGGAACTCGATGCCGATTTCCTCTTTGCCACAAACCAAATAAGGGCAGACCATCTCTCCCTCTTTGCCAAGGACGAATTCGACTATATCGTCATAGACGAAGTCCATCACGCCAGCGCATCCACCTACCAGAAAATCATCAACTACTTTAAACCGCAGTTCCTTCTCGGCCTAACGGCAACGCCTGAGCGCAGGGACGGACAGGACGTCTATTCCCTCTTTGGGAACAATGTCCCTTATGACTTAAGACTCCGGGATGCCCTGAGGAACGGCTTAGTCGTTCCTTTCCATTACTACGGAATCAAAGACAGCCTGATTAACTATGCTAACGATGACAGCCAGGAGGGAATAAGAGAAATCATCCGACAGGTTTCTTCTCCGGAGAACTGCCTTTTCGTCAAAGAGAACATCCTTAAGTATAAACCAAAAGGTTGTAAGCTTCGCTGCGTTGGCTTCTGCCGGAATAAGGAACATGCCCGGCTAAGGGCCAGGAACAGGGAAAGGGTAGGATTTCATACTGCCTGTCTTACATCGGAGAATTCCACGGGGGAGCGGATTAAGATCCTTAGCGACCTGCAGGATGAGAGTAATCCGCTGAATCTTGTCTTTTCCGTTGACATCCTCAATGAAGGCATTGACGTTCCCTCGAGGAACAGGGTTCTCTTCCTCAGACCGACACAGTCTCCGACGATTTTCATCCAGCAGCTTGGACGTGGACTGCGGAAGTACTCCGGCAAGGAGTATCTGACCATCCTTGACTTCATCGCCAATTCCTATAAGCGGAGTGTGCAGATTGCCTTGGCCCTTGGCTCACTTTCCAGGCAAGGATACAGTGACAAACTGACAAGGCGGAACGAAGTCCTCTCCTCCTATCAGTCCCTCGATATTCCGGGGCTTGAGATTCACTTTGACGAAGAATCACAGAAAGAGATCCTTGACTCCATTGAGAAGACAAACCTCAACAGTCTTGCCATCATCAGACAGGACTATCTTAACTTCCGCTCCTATCTTAAGCTCCCCCAAAGCGAATACCCTATGCCAAGCGATTTCCTCAACCACGAAGTCGATGCCGACCTGCTCCGCTTCAGGCATAAAAAATCCTTTGAAAGCTATTATGACTTCCTGGTCAAGGTCAAGGGCGGGGAAGACCTTCCTTTCTTTGACGAGAGGGAGAGAAAGGTCATCGATTCGGTTTCCGAGTATCTTCCCTTAGTCCGGGACAGGGAGTTTTTGATCCTAAAGCAGCTTCTTGACGGGAAAAAGACACTTGGGCAATTAAGGCTGTCCTTATCCTCTTCCAGCCATTTCCGTAAAGAATCCTTCCATCACGCCTTGAATAGGCTAAGGGATAGATATTTCTTTACCCGGAAAGGGTCCCATGTAAAACTAGTGAAGGAAGAAGAAGGAAGCTACAGTCTCACCTTTTCCCTTAGCCATCCGGAGTTCCGCAGATGGATCGAGGACCTTTTGCACTACGGACTAACAAGATACGAAGAGGAATTCTATCAGGAAAAGGGACTTGTGAAACCTTTTTACCACTATTCCGTCGTCTCTTTCGCTTCCGCCTTGAACTCATCGCAGCTTTTCATTATGACCGGGGTCTTCAATACCCCAAACGGGAAAGTCATCACCATCAACCTCAATAAGGACTCACAGAAGGAGGAACGGCTGAAGTACAAGGATAAGTTCCTTTCCGACAGAGTCATCCAATGGGAGTCAAGGCCCAATACGACAAGGGAAAACAAGGCGGGGAAGGAATTAAGGAGCGGGAAGAAGATTCATGTCCTCGTCCGGAAGATTAAGAAACAGGATGGCAGGGATAGGCCTTATCTCTATCTTGGACTTGCCTCCTTGACAAACCCGCGGGTCTCGGACAACATCGGGAAATGCCTTCTTTTCGACCTTGTCCTTGACCACAAGGTAGAGAAAGACAGGAAGTATGAACTAGGAATAGAGGAAATCAAAGATGAAAAAGACGATTAAGGTCGTTGCCGCCATTATCCAGAATGAAGACGGGGATGTCTTTATTGCAGAACGCGGGTACGGTTTCTTAAAAGGAAAATGGGAGTTTCCAGGCGGAAAGGTAGAAAAGGGAGAGGATGATGATAAGGCCCTAAAGCGGGAAATAAGGGAAGAACTCGATACCACTTTATCCATAGGTCCCCTATTCACGAACGTAAAATATGACTATGGCGACTTCTTTCTTGATAGGAACTGTTATCTCTGTCACATCCTAGAAGGAAGACTGAAAAGGAAGGAAGAAATCCATCTAGCGGAAGCCTTTCAGCCAATCAGTCAATTAAAGGAAGAAGACTTCTGCCCTGCAGACGCCCTGGTCGTAGCAAAACTGAAGAAAAGGAAATAGGAGGCGGCTGCCTCCTATTTCTGTTTCTCTTTTTTTCCTATAGTTCGACAAGGCAATTGACAAAGAGAGGGAAAGTGGAATAGGTGGAGAAGGCATAGAAGGGACGGTCGACCTCAAAGAGGGTATAGGGCTGCTCCTTAGGAGCGGCAGCGCCTGCCAGTTGCCTCCTTGTCCTGCTTTCCCCCTTCACTCCCTTGTCGGAGAAAGAGAAGGTCGAGGCCTGGATGACCTGCCGGATAAGAAGGTCGTTGATGACGTCGTCTTTCAGTAGCTCAGTGCAGAACTTTGCCTTATCGGAAGAGACTTTATCAAAGATTTCGGTCAGATTAAGGGTGTCGTCTAAAGAGAAGAAGGGGATGTAGCCATAAAGAGGCGTGGATTTGGAGGAAGAAAGAAAGTCCTGATAGGCCTTTGATAGATCAATATCCGTGATATCGGTTCCCTCATCGGGAAGGATGACGACAAGGTCGGTCTTCCGGATAGGAAAAGACATCCTCTGGAAGTTCTTTCCTTTCCTATAAGGGTAAGACTTGCTGCCAAGCTTATTACCCACAGGGACAGCGTCGACCTGCTTCTTTTTTCCGTCTATTCCCGTAAAGTCCTTTTTCCTCTTGCCTAGGCTGGCGTAGTCGTTCCTCTTTAGTCCGCCATAGATAATGACGGACTCCTTTGACGGATTTAGCTCCGGGATTTTCCTTTCCAGACCGATTTTCTTCCCGAAATACTCCTGTGCCTGCTCCCGATAACCTGATAGGTCGGTAACACCGGAGTCGACATATTCGCCGGCAAGCTTTTCCCGTTTCTCCCTATCGAAGGCATATTTTGTTCCGATCTGCTGATAAAAGGCAGCACTTTTGATCCTGGTGGCAGGCCCACCGAAAATATAATCGGTGCTCTCCTCTCCGTTCAGGGAGGAGAGAAGGTCAAGCCTTTCCTGTTTCGGATTCTCTATTTTCAGGGCATCCTCATAGGCATCGACGGAGGAGGAGACGGCTAAAAGGGAGCTTACAGCGATAAGGTAACTTGCAGGAGAGAAGACATGATTTGCCTTATTTTCCTTCCAAAGGGCAGAGACGTCCTCTAGGGACTGCCTTGCGCTCTCCCTGTACTTTTTCGGCTTGTCCGGATTCCTTTCCTTCTTCAATGACTTGTCAGTGACAATGCCTAACTTAGCGAAACCATCGGATATATCGCCAGAAGGAAGAGTAGGATTTCCTTTGCATCCGGAAAGAAGGATAGCTGACAGAGAGAGAAGAATCATCTTTTTCTTCATTTTGCCATTTTCTCCTTTCTGTTTTTACTTTACAGAAGGACAGGATTTCTGTCAACCCTTCTTTCCATAGGAAAAGGAAAAAAGACAGAAAACTTAATTTCTGTCCGGCAGCCAAACGGAAAGATAAAGAACAAGAAACTGATTTAGCAATGTCCGCAGCCGCAGCCACAGCCGTGACCTAAGGAAGGGGTAGCCTCGATGAGGTTACCGGATAAAAACAGGGAAATGCTTTGGAAGACGTCCCTGGTATTGGTAAGGTAGACCTTCCTGTTTTCTTCCTCCCTTAGCGAAAGTAATGGGCCTCCGATATGGGAGCAAAGAAAGACGGATACATCCTTCTTTGCCAGATAGGAAGGAAGCCTACGATGGGTGTTCCCTAAAGTAGAGACAACCTCTTCCTTGACAACCTTCTTTGTCTTTTCGTCAATAGTCGCAAGATAAACCCATTCACAGCTACCAGTGGCAGGGTAAATCTCCTCTGTCTCCTTATCATAAGGTAATGCAATAACCATTATTATTCTCCTTTTCTGAAAGCCGTTTTATTCTATCATCCTTTAAGACAGGGAAAAAGGAATTTGCCTTTTTCCTGTTTTTGCTTATGATAGAGTGTGCTGCAAAGAAAAGAGAAAAACGACATGGAACAGAATACACAGAATGAAAAGAAAGGAAAGACCTTTCTTCTTCATACCCTAGAAGGCGTGACTTTAGGCATCTCCGCTGCCGTGGCAGGGCTTAGTGCCGGGACGATAGCCGTCGCCGAAAAATGCTATGACACCCTAGTTGATTCCTTGGCCGACAGGAGAAAGCATTTCAAGACTTCCCTTTTTACCCTCCTTCCCTTCCTTCTTGGCGGAATTCTCGGTGCCATCCTTGCCGTGTTTGGAATCAAATACGGATACGATGCGGCACCTTTCACGATTACCGGCCTATTCGGCGGCTTTGTCCTTGGTTCCCTTCCTGTCGCCCTGAGCGAACTGAAAAAGGGACGGACAGGGAAGGAAAAAGCCATCCATCTTCTTTCCTTCCTTCTCTGCCTTCTCCTGACGGCAGGGCTTGGCATCATTACGGCACTGACCAAGGTCGACTTAGCCAAATATAGGACGGAAAGAGTCTATTGGAGGTATCTCCTCGTCTTCGTTTCCGGCTTTATCGCAGCCGGAACCTGCGTCATCCCCGGCATATCCGGATCTAGGTCATTAAGGGTGATGGGAAGGTACTACCCAATCATCAATACCGTGATCGGTGATTCCTCCATCCTCCATTCCTCGGACAGAACCTTTGTCCTAACGGGAATCCTTCTCCTCGTTATCCTGATTATCGGTGCGCTTTTCGGCCTCGTTGCCTCTTCCAAGTTCAGGAAGGTAAGGCTGAGCAGACACCGGGTAAGTACCTTCTATGCTATCCTAGGCCTGATCCTCGGCTCTTTGGTCTCTAGGTTCATCAATTCTTCCATCTATCCTAAATATCCGACAAGGAAGACCTATGACATAGTCCTTGGCATTGTTCTTTTCTTCCTTGGGGCAGCAGCCACCCTCTTCCTTGTCCTCAAGTTGGCCAAGAAAAAAGAAGAGCCCACCAAAGTAGAAAATAAGGAATAAAAAGAGCGGGCATCGTGCCCGCTTTTTGTTTAGTATAAGCTTAGCTTATTTGAGTTCGGTTGTTGCAATGTTGTCCCTGTCATCGAAATCCTGGTTTTCCCCGCACCTTGCCCAGATGAAGGTATAAGCCTTGGTTCCGCAGCCTGCATGAATCGACCAAGAAGGCGAGATAACGGCCTGCTCGTTATGGACGAGAAGATGTCGTGTCTCCTCCTTTGGGCCCCTAAAATGGAAGACGGCTTCCTTTGGACCAATATCGAAATAAAGATAGACTTCCCTTCTCCGATCATGGGTGTGGCAGGGCATGGTGTTCCATACCGACCCATCCTCAAGATGGGTTAGGCCCATCGAGAGCTGACAGGTCTTGACCTTTTCGGGAATGATGAACCGGTTGATCGTCCGGACATTGCTCTCCTCCCTTTTTCCAAGATGCCGGTGATCGGCCTTTTCAAGAGGAATATAGGCGATTGGATAGCTTACATGGGCCGGGGCAGAGGCGAGATAGAACTTGGCCGGGTTTTCCTTGTCTTTGGAAGCAAAGAGGACATTTTTGATGCCTCTTGGGACATAAAGGGCATCATAATGCTTAAGGGAGTAGTCTGCTCCGTCAAGGGAAACCACTCCTTCCCCTCCTATATTAATGATTCCCCTTTCGCGCCGGTCTAAGAAATGTTCGGCTCTCAGTTCCGGTGCAGAGGAGAGAGACACTCTTTTTTCTACGGGGATGACTCCTCCAAAGACAATCCGGTCGATATAGGAATAGGTCAGATAAACCTCATCGAGGCCGAATACCTTTTCGACCAAATACTCCTTGCGCAGTCTTTCCGTATCGTAGTGGCGAAAGTCTTCTTTCGATGAATAATCTCTTGTCGTCAGTTTCATTTCTGTCTCCTTTCCTTAGGCGAAGAGTTCCGGATGTTCTTTTTTGACTTTGTCAAGTCCGTTCCTTCCGGAATAGTTGTGTTTTTCGACGACGGCATTGAGCTGAGAAAGGTCTTTGCTCTTCCTAACCTCGTAGATGGCCATATGGTTCTCGTAGAAGCATTCAAGCGCCGGATTGTCCCGCAGGAAGGTGAGAAAACGATAACGAAGAAAAGTGGGATGCGTGTTGTTCAGCCAGTCGAGGACACTTCTTTTCTTTGCCTTGCCATAAAGATAGGCGTGGAAGGAGTTGTCCAAATCGAAGAAGCGGTTGGCAAATTCGAGGGTGCACTGGTCTTTCCCTTCCTCGGCCCTTTTCTTCCTTTGGGCGAGCTTCTCCTCCCTAAAGAGAAAGTCACCCTCATTCAGCTTTCCCCTGACCCTGCAGAGAATCTTAAACTCAATCGCCGAGCGGACGAACCTCCTGTCATTCCTTTCCTGGAGGTTAATCTTCGTAACAAAGGAACCGGACTGGCTTCTCACTTCAAGCAGGCCATCGTGTTCAAGGGCCTTGAAGATATCCCGGATTGGGGTACGGGAGAGGTGGTACTGGTTGGCAATCTCGATTTCACCAAGCTTGCAGCCGGGAAGGTACTTCCTGGTGACAATATCGTTTTCAAGTTCTTGGCGAATGGTTTCGCTTTCCTTCGTCATACCTTCTTCGCTTCCTTTACCGCATGGACAAACGCCTTGCTCCGCTTTGTGATTTCTTCATAGTCTCCCGTCTTTGCCGGGGCAGTAAGATACCCGCCGGCAGAGAGAGCAGCGGCGCCGCAGTCAATCCATTGTTTGACGTTGGCAAGGGAGACGCCTCCGGAAGGAAGAAAGTTAGCCTGGGGAAGAGGTCCGTGGAGGGCCTTTAAGTATTCCGGACCAGGGAGGGAGCCGGGGAAGATCTTAATCAGTTCACATCCGGCCTTCCTTGCCGTAACGACTTCCGTAGGAGTCCTGCAGCCGGGAATATAAGGAATCTGATAAAGGTTGCACCTTTCAGCGACTTCTTTATCGAAGGAGGGAGAGACGATGAACTTTGCTCCCTTTAAAATGGCATAGCGGCAGGAGACTTCGTCAAGGACGGTTCCCGCCCCGACGATGGCATCCTTGTCCTTGCTCCTCTCCTTGATGACTTCTTCTGCGCCATCAACCGTGAAGGTGATTTCAAGTCCTCTGATGCCGCCTTTTAGAATTGCCTTGCACCTTTTAACGGCATCATCGGCTCCTTCGGCCCGGATGACGGCGACAACTCCGCTCCCAAGGAGCGAATTAAGGATTTCGGATTTTTTCATTTTTGTCGGCTTCTCCTTTATATTGATTTTCCTGGTAATTTAGATAATTCTGAATTAGATTATAGACAAACATCCGGTCCTGAAAAAGAGCAAAATTCAACTTAGTTGTCTCTTTAAAAGTGTTTATTCGATAGATAACTGTATTCCGATGGATATAAAGAGGAAACGAAGTTAGATTCGGTGAATCATTCAAGGACAGATAGAAGAGAACACTCATCAGCCTATCCTTTGAGAAAGACGAGAGAAGAGGGTAGAAAAGAGAATAATCTTCTTTCCCGAGCAGGGAGCAGAGAGGAACAAGCTCCCCATCCTTTGCTTTATCAAGCAGCGAAGGAGGAAGAGAAATATCCTCGTTAGGAACAAGGATTCCTTTCCTTTCCCCCTGCCTATCCTCCTTTAGGGCCGGAAAGCAGGAAAGGAAGAGTGCATAGTCTATCTCATCCTCCAACAGAAGGAGGGAGTCCTTCCTCCCGCCTTTGATTTTCAGCTTATTCCTCGCCTTCCTCCTTCTTTCTTTATCCGATGGATAGAAGAAGGAGAGGAGGATGCATGCCTTAGCCATCGTCTTTCAAGGAGAGGACATTTTCTTTTTCCACTCTCTCTCCCTCCCTTCCAGCCATCTTCACGTGGTCAAGGACAACCTTTTCCACATTGGTAAACAGAAAGCCTTTCTTCTTCCTTTTTTCGACGCCAAGCCTCCTAGCCGGTCTTCCCTCTCTTGCCTCCTTCTTCCTTTCAAAAAGAGAATCCTTGATGACAATCGACTTAATCCTTTTTTCCGGAAGGCCGTAGAAATAACCGAAACAGACTTCACAATTCCTGGCGACAATATCCTGGAAGACAAACGAACCAAGATAAGGGGTTCTCTTGTCAACCGGAAGAGGATTCTTATTCTGAACATATTCACTCTTCCCGTCCGGATCGCAGAAATAAAACCTGTTCCTCACTAGGGGGGTGAGGACGCCATCCCTTGTTATCTCCTTAAAAAGGATGCCGTCCCTAATAGAGTCCTTTCCTCTTCCCCGTCTTGTCTTAATCCGAAGCCCACGGTCAGTATTCTTGAAAAGGCATCGTTCGACCTGGATGTCCTTGATTCCATACCCTGCCTCGCTTCCTAGAACAATGGCGCCATGGCCGTTTTCCCTTAGGCAGTTGCGGATCACGCAGTCGCTAAGCGCTCTCTTCCTTTCCTTCGCGAGACCGATCTTGCCGCTTTTTAAGGCAATACAGTCATCACCGACAGAGAAACGGACGCCAAGGACCTGCCTTTTGGTGCAGCATTCAAGATCCCTGCCGTCAGTATTCGGAGCATCCTTTGGATTAAAAATAGACAGGGAGAGAAAATGAAGATTCTCGCTGAAAAAGGGATGAATCGTCCAGGCCGGGGTATTCCTGAAGGATAGTCCGATCAAAGAGACATTCTTCGCCTTGTAGGAATAAAAAAGGGAAGGGCGACCATAGGGAAGGTTTTTTACATCGTTCCAGAACTCGTTTGACTCATTGGCAAGGCCATCAATCCTTCCTTCCCCAAGGATCCTCACGTTTTCCTCTTCGATGATGTTAAGAAGGGAGGGTTTAGAGGGATAATAGTCGCCTTCCCAGCTCTGGCAGGGGACTTTCCTTCCTTCGACAAGCCGGAAAGGAGGAAGAAGAGGATAATCCTTTGCCTTAGGATTTCCTTTTAAAATGGATCCCTTTGGAAGATAGAGAATCCTGTCGGAACGGAGGAAGAGGGAAGTCACGGAGTATTCGCCGTCGATGACTAGCCTTCCCCCTTTCGGGGTGAAGCTGATGGCGGATTGGAGAAGAAGGGTATCGTCCATCTCCGGATTTTCTCTTTTAAAGGCGGAGGCATGGAGGATGGAGGTAACCTTGCCGGTCTTGAATTCGGTTTCCTTTCCGTCGATGGAGAGAACATAGGAAGTGTCTGGTTTCAAGGAAAACAGAGTAAAGACGTTCGTCTTTGCCTCAAGGGCCTTCTCTCCGTTTAGGAAGACATCATGGCTTTTTTCACTGTAATAAGGGGTCAAATCATCCCTTTCCACCGTTATGGAGACAGGAGTGAGAGAAACGATATGATAGTTCATAGACAGTTCTTCCCTTTGATCAGGTAGACACAGAGATTCTTAAGGCCAAGGAAGGCAAAGTCAATCAGAAAGGCCATCAGTCCATAGGAGAAAGGCTCCCGGAAGAAGAAGGTATTTGGATAAGAGGCGGCAATGAGGTTATAGAGGTTAAGACAGGCAAGATAAGAGAGGAAGCCGATTAGCCTTCCATAGGCGACATTGATCAAAAGGGAGTAGACATGCTTCCCGGTAAAGAAGACATAGGGGAAGGACTCTCCCTCGCTCACTTCGAGGACTCTGAGGATAGGATAGAGAAGAAGGTCATTGAATACTCCAAGGGCGAATCCGGAAATCAGCCTAAGGTAAAGAGAGTTTGCTTTCGTCAGTTCAAGGAAAAGATAGCCAAGTCCCCTCTGGAAGAGAAAATAGTTCAGACCGAAAAACCAGTATTTGATTAAAAGCGCCTTAACGGGATAGGGGACAGTGGAAAGAAAGGAAGGGGACTTCCTCCTCTTCTTTTTCTCGTTGCAGAGCGATACGTTTTCCTTCTTCCTATTGGGCGTTTTGTCTTTCATGGATTACCCCTTGTTTTCTTCTTTCTCAGATGGATTTTCTTGCACAGGGGCTGAAGAAGAGGGACAAGAGAAGCAAAAAGGAGAGTTAGGGAGAGAAGGACGATGTGGGTAAGAGTCAGGGACAGAGACTTCGCGACATACCCTCCCTCGTCCTTGATGGCATTTAAGGAATTATAAAGACTTGTCTCGACCTTGATGTCATGGATATGGTAGGCATCTAAGAAGATGGACATTGCGGTAAGAAGGGCAAAGAGAGAGAAAAAGAGAATGGCTTTCTTCTTTTTCGCCTTCCGGCTCTGCGCATTAAGATAGCAAAGGACAATCAGGAAGGAAAGAACGACATTGACAAAGAAGAGGAAGGCATTGCTTTTCTGATTGGACAGGGAAACGAGGGCATTGATATGGGTAGGCCTGTTGAAGGTGAAAACAATCGTCGTCACCACAGAAAGCAGCAAGGGAATAGTGGCAATATGGTTTTTCAGGCGGATAAAGGAGCGGACAGCAAAGAGGTGGAAGGAGCTTTTGCTCCTTGCAATGCTTAAATCCTCTTCGTCGTCGCTTCTCTCGTTCAGGCCTTTCCTTTCGATGGCAGAATCGGCATCACTTTTGAAGGAGAAGGAGGGGGTTTTCTTTTCGTTATCCTTAGAAGTCATGAGTCGAAGTCTCCTTTCTCTATCTTATCGCCTTGCCGTCCCTGAAGTCGAAGAAATGAAGCTTGTCTTCCTTAAATGAGACCTGGATTGTCTCCTTCGGGGCAAAATCGAGCCATCCAGGCCTTTTCCTAATGGTCTTGTAGCCATAGAAAGTGCCATGGATCAGGGAGTTCCTTCCTAGGTGCTCGACAACGTCGACAACGAAGGAATGCTTTCCGCCAAGAGAGAAATGCTCCGGACGGATGGCCATGAGAATCGGTTCTTTTTCATAGGCAAGGACCTTCTCTTTCAGCAGGGAAGGAATCTCTTCGACAAGGCCGTTCTTGCCAACAAACTTTCCGTCCATAATCTTTCCGTCGAAGAAGTCCATCGATGGATTGCCGATGAAGTATCCTACAAAGGCATTGGCCGGATTATGGTAGACCTCGTAAGGGGTCCCAATCTGCTGGACCTTTCCCATCGACATGACCACAATGCGGTCGGCGAGGGTAAGGGCCTCGGTCTGGTCATGGGTGACATAGATCCTCGTCGCCTTCAGTTTATGGTGGAGAAGCTTGATCTCTCTCCGCCTTGAGGACCGGAGCTTAGCATCAAGATTAGAGAGGGGTTCGTCAAAAAGGAAGACCTTGGGATTACGGACAATGGCTCTTCCCCTTGCGACACGTTGTCTCTGTCCTCCGGAGAGGGCAGAAGGCTTCTTGTTCAGTTGTTGCTCAAGGCCAAGGATGCTTGCGGCCTTCCTGACCTTTTCATGGACTAATTTCGGATCAGTCTTTCTTAAGGTCAGAGAGAATGCCCTGTTTTCGTATACGGTCCTGTTTCCATATAAGGCGTAGTTCTGAAAGACCCTGGCGATATCTCTGTCTTTTGCGGCAAGGGTGGTCACATCCTTTCCGTCAATGACAAGATGTCCGCTTGAGATATCTTCAAGTCCGGCGACCCTTCTCCTCGTCGTCGACTTTCCGCATCCTGACGGTCCGACTAAGACAATAAATTCTCCGTCCTTGATGTCGAGAGTAAAGTCTTCCACTGCCTTGACACCGCCGTCATAGATTTTCTGCAAATGCTGTAGCTGTAAATCGGCCATGGTTAGTCGCCTTTCTCATTTTCAATCGGCTTAACGGTCTTGAGGTATTTGTGCAGGGTGCTGCCCTTGAAAAAGGTAAGAAGAGAAGAAAGAAGGAGAAAACATCCGCAAAGGACATAACAGATCCTTACTCCAGCGTAGATTCCCTTACTCCTGATGCCTGCCTTAAGAAGGCTTAACGGAAAGAAGAAGACACGGAGGATGTTCCTTATTCCCCTGACAAAGGCCATAAAGGAGCCCTTTAAGGAATAGTTCTTCCTCCTAAGGGCACTCGTGAGCCTGAAAAGGAGGAGAAGAATATTGATGAGAACGTCAATTCCTGTCCACCTTCCGCTTGTGGTCTCTTTTCCAAAAAGGAGGATGGGATCATCGTTGATTCCTGTTCCGGAGTAGGCAATAGCGAAGCCAAGGCAAAGGAGGAGACAGCCAAGGAAGGCAAAGGAATAGCCGAATTTGTTCGGACGGTAGCGCAGCCTGTCGACTTCAATCCCCTTTGGGAGAAAGAAAGAAACGATTTTCCCCTTAAGCGACCTTTTTTCTTTATTTTCCATTGGCGGATGCTCCTTTCTCTTCCTTGTAGGTGACCGGGTTTGTCACTCCAAGCTTCTTGTTTTTTTCATAGGCTATCCGTCCCTTGATCCTCTTTGGGAGGACAAGAAGGCTCGAAGCGGCGAGAAGGAAGAAAAGAACGGCAAGAAGGTATCCGAGGGCGAAGACTGCCGGATTTGGATTGATGGATAAGTCAAGACCACGTTCAGCAAAGTAGGCATTCCTTTCTGCAAAAGGCAGAAGGTCATAATAGGCGCTGTAGAGATTCGTCCCTATAAGGAGAAAGACGCCGGAAAGAAGGGAAAGAAGGATGAAAAGGCCAAACCAGACATAATTGGAGACATAATAGACGAGGCGGGTATGGCATCTTAGTACCCTATAGAATGTTCCAAGCAAGAGACCGAGGATGGAGAAAATCAAGAACAGATTGTTGTAGGGCTGGATCGGCTTATAAAAGTTTTTCCTCGATTCATAGTATTTGCACGGCGCGGCCGCAGTAGCCCTGCCAAGAGCATAGATGGCAAAAAGCGCAAAAGCTGAAATCGTGATATAGCCGAAATACTTTTGAAGGAATGCCTGGATTTTCTTCATGGTCTGTACCTCTTTTCATAAAGGGCAGAGGGAGGGGATGCCTCCCTCTGCCATTGACTTACCGAAACGGGTTAGAGAGCCTTATAGCGGGTGTAGGCGTCGTTGTAGTATTGCACTAAGCCATTCAGGTTCCTAGTCTCGTTGACCGTCTTAAGATAGTTCGCCTCCGACCTATCATAATCGCCGACTTTGCCAAAACCATTCTTAACAATTTCATACCTAGGGGCAGTTGCCTTGTTCTTGTTGTCGGTGAAGAAGTCGCTAAGGTCAGTGAACTGGCTGGCAATCGCACTGTTCTCGGTTTCCGTGAAGGGAAGGGTAGTCGGAACAATGTCCTGCCTATTGCTGGCATTGCCACTGCCGTGATTGACATGCTGGATGACGCCAAGTTCGATTGCGGTGTTGATATCCCCTAAGGAAGGCTGGGCCTTAGTAGAAACAGTCTGGAATTCCCTTCCCTGTTCCTTGACATAACCAACCGGGAATGTGCCGCCTAAGTAGTAACGATAATAGTTGGTGTAGTTTCCACCCGTCAGGGTCTTCCTTTCCTGCTTGCAGGCGTCCGAGAGGACGGGAACGGCCTTACCCTGATAATTCCTGCCTTTGATCGAGCCATCGGCTTCCTTAGCCAGATAGGCATCAGGGCCATAGGACATCAATCGGCTTCCCTGGACAGAATAGAGATAGTCGAACCTGGTTAAGGCCCGGTCTAGCTTATCTCCAGTGGTGGCACTTGTAATGAACCATCCCTGCGGCTTAACCGAACGCCAACTTTCAGTGTAATGGATATAGTTACCTTCTGTGCCATCATCATAATCAGCAACGGCAGGAAGAACGGAAGCGAAGAGGAACTTGCCATTATTCAGAGGAGTGCAATCTTTGTTGTCGTTATAGACCGTGGTTGTCTGGTTGTAATCATAAGTGGCAAAGCCCCTGTCGTTCGTTAAGAGGTAGGCACGATAATCGCCGTTTGTCGTTTTATCCTTGTTGCCGAAGTCTTCATAAATGAGTCCTTCCTCATAGAGCTGGTGGAGGATAGTCAGACCTTTCTTGAATTCCTCGGTTCCACGGGAATCGACAAGCTTTCCGTCATTTCCGACATACCTGAAGAGGTTACGGGATTCCGTTCCACGGATTCCCCAGAACTGCAGCCTGCGGAACCTGTCAAGAAGACGGTCGTTGGTGTTTCCACGCGGGAAGAAAGGAACAACATTGACGCCTTCCTTTCCGGTAAGGAATTTTCCGTTCAGCTTGACACAGCGGAAGAGGGCGACTAATTCATCGGCATCGTAGACAGCCTTGCTTCCGCAGAAGAGGGCGCTGCGTTTGGTTCCATAGGTTGTTCCATAGGTGGTGTCGATATAATCGCGGAGGATGCGGACCGCTTTCTCTCCGGTCAAATCATTTTCCGCATTCCTTCGGGCGATGATGCCTTTTCCTGCAGCATATTTCTTGTTGACGCTTCCCTTCTTTCCATCCACCACCGCATCGATGTTCGTGTCAAGGGAAGATGGCCTTGTTGCCTGATAGGCGACGTTTTCCAACTTCGTCTGTCCTAAGGTAGTCGGCAGGTCGCCATCAAGCAGCCTTTCAACCCAGTCCTGGCGGACCATCATCCTGCGTTCGATATCATCGAAACCGTCGAAGTAGGGGGCATAATAGATTCCGCCGTTCTGGGCAGTGATAATCTTCTTGACTGCCGGATATTTTTCAAGGAAGGCTTTGAAGTTCGGCCTCTTATCCAAATGGTCCTTCAGGTTGACAATCGGCTTTGCGGAATCTGTTCCTGCGGCAAGGATCTGGTCGGAATTGCCCTGGGCAACGTTAATCTGCTTTTCACCGGCCTTAAAGTTCTTTGATTTCCTGTCGTTGAAGTTGTCTTTGATTGATAGTTTCCCATTCGGCGAAGCATCGTCAATAGTCCTATTGAGGTCTTTCTGCCTCTGACGCCACACCGGTTTGAAGTCACCGGCCTTGTATGTGTTTCCATCAGCTGCGGTATAAGGAAGTTTTGCCGACGTTCCTTCGATAAACTTCCTATGGCGGTCATTGTTGTCATAGTAAACCGACCTAGTCAGTTCAACCTTTTTCTCCGGCTGAGGATACTCTTCATCGATGTACTTATCGGGATCTTTCTGAGCCTCGTCTTTGCTGGTTTTGTCGTCATTCTTGTCGGTGGTACTTTCACTCGGCTTCTCATCTGCGGACGGAAGGGAGACGTTAGGCTTGCAGCCGACAAGGGTTGCAAGGGAGATGATGGAGAGAAGAGTCGTCGCGAATTTTGATTTCATCTGTTTTTCCTCCTAGTGAATCAAATTCCTTTATAAAACGCCTCAGTACGAAGCGGTTTATCCAAACCTACTCTTTCACGCCGCCTAAATTGACACCGGCAGCGAAATACTTCTGGATGAAGGGATAAATAATCAGAATCGGAATGATGGCACAGACCACCATGGCGTAGATGATTGACTGCCTGGCATATCCATTAACAATGGCAGCCCCGTTTTCGGCAATTTCCTGTTCAATCGTCGAAATCTGGGATTGGATGGTGACCTGCAAGGGAAGGTCATAGGCATTGTCGACGACTTTCCTTGCCCAGAAGTATCCGTTCCAGCGGGAAATGCCGTAGAAGAGGGCAACTGTGGCAACGGTCGCTTTTGACCTTGGAACATAAATCTTCTGCCTGATCTGCCTGTCGTTCGCTCCGTCCACCGTGGCGGCTTCCTCGATTTCCTTTGGGACGCTTTGGAAGGCGTTGCGGAGAAGGATGACATTATAGGCGGCCCTGCCCATGGCGAGGATGATGACCCATTTCTGGTCGCTGATTCCCCTTGTTCCGAGAACGGACTTGGTCTGCTGATAGTTGAGGTTCCTTGGAATGACACCGGCGGCAAACCACATGGTGAACACCATCAGGAAGTTGAAGAGCTTCTGCCCGGGCCTTCTGCCCTTGGAAAGGGCATAGGCACCGAAAACGGAGAGAATCCTGCAGTAGATGGTTCCGTAGACGGTGACAAAGAAAGTGTTGGCGTAGGAGATCCAAAACCTTTTGTTGGTAAAGACGGCGGTAAAGGCGTTCCACTGAAATCCGACGGGGAAGGCGACGACCTTGCCGGAGATGATTGCCTCTCCTGCGGAGACGGCGGAAGAGAAGACGAAGAGGAGCGGATAGAGGCAAAGGAGGGCAAAGAGGGTAATGAAGAGATAGGCAACAATTTTGAAAATCAGTTCCGAAGATGACCTATGGACTTTCTGACTTGATTTAGCCGATAGTTTTCTGCTTTTTTCCATGATTTGCATCTCCTTCTAGTAGAGGGAAGCGGAGGATACCCGCTTGGACACTCGGTTTGCTCCGATGACAAGCACCATGGAGAGGAGAGAGTTGAACCTGTCGGCCGCGGCACCCATACCTTGGTTTGCGTTTGCCTGTCCCATGAAGGTGTTGATAACGTAGGTGGAGACTGTCTCGCTTGTCTCCCTTGGCGCCCCAAGCTGCTGGAGCAGATAGACTTTCTCATAGCCGACGGTGAGAAGGGCGCCGATCTTCAGAATCAGCCTGATGGCAAGAGTGGATGTCCTGCCAGGCAATGTAACATAGCGGATCTGCTGCCTCTTTGTGGCTCCGTCGATTCTCGCCGCCTCGTAGTTTGTGGGGGATATGCCAAGGATGGCTGCAAAGTAGACGATGGATCCGTATCCCGCCTCCTGCCAGATTCCCGATACCGTGTAAATGGAGCGGAAGGCCTTGGCATTAGTCAATAGTTCCTTGCTCCCCCTGTTTTCGAATAAAGCAGCGATAGGACCGGCCGCAGAGAGCTGGCTTGACGAGGCGAGTAGCCTTGAGATGATGGTGGTCCTGACGACTAAGGAGATGAACTTGGGAAGGTAGCAGAGCACCTGGGAGACGGAACGGAAGAAACGGCAGCGGATTTCGGAAAAGAAGAGGGCGAGGATGATGGGGAAGGGGAAGCCGAAGACAAGTCCATAGAAGGAAAGGAGGAAGGTATTCCGGAAGGCCTGCCAGAACTTGGTCTGATGGAAGAGGAACTGGAAGGAGTAGAAGCCGATGAAGTCGCTAGTGAATGCACCGCCTCCGAAGGAGGAATCGATCTTGTAGTCCTTGAAGGACCTGATCATCGTTCCGATTGGAATATACTTCCAGACGATGAAGAAGAAGGCTAAGGGGAGAAGGAGGAGATAAAGACGCCAGTCGGTAAAGATGGCATGGATTTTGCCTTTCCAGTATTCTCTTTCCCTGCGCTGGACTTCTTCTTCACTTGCCTTAGGCAGCTGTCGATTTGCCATGGTTGCTGTTTCCTCCCTTATTCTTTTTTTCGGATAAGTACTGCAGCCTCTCCTTGTTTTCCTTTTCGAAGAAGCTTTCCTTCCCTTCGATTTTTCTTCTTTCCTCTTCCCTTATCTTGAGGTCTTCCGTCGATAGAGTTCCGCCATCTAATAAGGCGGCGTCATTGATGTCGTTTCCGTTGGCAATCTCCTCAAGGCGGTAATAGTCGAATCTTTCCTTTCTCCTTCTTGCCGTCGCGTTCTCCTTTTTCCTTTCCTTAATCTTCCTATCCCTATCGATAAGAATGGAATGCTGGAAGAAGGCGAGGACTAAGAGGATTGTGGAGACGATCCTTTGGAGAAGATCGCATCCCCTTTGGATGGCAAAGGTGGAGTAATACTCTTCGTTTCCTATTTCACATAGCCTTCTTCCCGCTTCAAGGAGAAGGAAGCCGGCAAGGGAATAAAGGAGAAGGAAGAGAAGATTGCTGTTCCTTTTTTCCTTGACTTCTTCTTTGCGGAAGAAGAGGAGGAGGAAGGCCAATGTAAGATAAGGAAGGGAAGTGACGAGGAAGCCATAGGCAGAATAAGAATTTCTAAGCAGCGAGCGGATGATTTGGGAAAGGAGACCAGAGAGGACTCCGACGAGGACTCCTTCCTTATTCCATCGGATAATCGCTATCCTTGTGACGGCATAGGTGACGGAGATATACAGCCTTGGAATCTCTAGATAGTAGAAGACAAGGGAGGTAACGACTTCCACAAGCAGGGAGAGGGCAAAAAGAATGGACAGATCGATGAAGCGATATTTCTTTAGACTCATGTGCTCTCCTTTACTTGTATACAAGCAACCGCTTACATAGATTATACGCACAATTTTGAAAAATAAATCATACTTGTATACAAGAAAAGAAAAAAGTGCCTTAAACTCGGCACTTTTTCGATAAAAAATATTGAAAGTTTTTCTTGACTTAATTCTTAAAAACCAGATTTATGCTTTTTCCACCGTTTTCCCAGAGGTCTTCTATGCCTTTTTTTGATTCTAGGATGTCAATCGCTTTCACCCCTTCGAATATCCTTGTCGCGTCCTTGCAGTACTTCTTGATTTCTCTCCTCCTGAAGGGATAGTCGAATTCTCCTTTTAACGGAGGGACCTGAATCCTTTTCCCCTCCTTAATCCTTCCATCCTTGAGGTGGATGATTCTGACTTTCTCCTTAAAGGCGGATAAGGCCTCATGGAAGATTTCGTTCCGATGGGAAAAATTCGAAACGTCAAGCAGATTATATAAATCGATGGTGGCATAGACGTTCTCCCTTTTTAGGTCGTCAAAAAGTCTCTTGAGAACATCAACGCTGTACCTGACATGGCCATAAGCAGGCTCTATGGCGATGCTCTCCCCCTTTTCCTTGGCATAGGAAGCAAGGGAGAGAAAGACTTCTTTGCTTTTTCTGTATCCTTCTTCGGTTCTGTTCCTTGGATGGTAGACCCAGGGGGAGTCGGAATAGGAACCGGTCTCGCTTCCAATCAATGGATGATGAAAATACGGGGCAATGTCGATCCTCTTTTTAAAGTTCCTGATTCCTTTTCTGACGATGTCCTTATCGCTGTGGACCGGATTGAAATAGGCCCCTAGCCTTGCTACCTTGATTCCCTTTTGGTCTAGGGCCGAGGATAGACTTTCCAGGTATCCCTTGTCGAAAGAAAAATCCTTCCTTGCCTTAGGAAGGACGAGCTGGATAAGGGAAAATCCATATTTCTCCCTTGTCGAAACAAAATCGGAAATCTCCGCCTGAGAGCATAAATCATGTGCCCGGACACCAAGGTTCATCTTTTCTGTTTTTCCTTTCTTCATTCCCTGCTAGACTAATCGTGTATAAAAAGGAGGATGGATATGGTTTCCCTTAAAAGTTTCCAAGGATGCAAATCGCTGACTTTCTACTCTGTCAAGGACAGGCTTAAGGCCTGCGCGGAGATCCGCAAAAGAGAAACATCTCCCTACCATCTTATCCTAAAAAGCCAGGAAAAGCTCTCCTTTGCCTTCCCTTTCTCCAACTTTCATCTGACAAGGGAAGGAAGAGTCTACAACGATCTTTCCGCCAACAGGCTGGACAAGGAGGGAAAAAAGCTGACAACCTGGAAAAGCAGGACAAGGAAGGTGCTTGGCAGCCACAATGTCTTTGAAGGGCTAAACATTGCCAATACCGCCTTAAATCCGTTAGAGAAGGGACAGCAGGTCGCCTTGGCCGTCTATGGCGACGACAATCTTTTCTTACGCTCATCCTTCTCCTCCACGCAGGACACCCTCTTTATCGGGCCATTGCCCGATGACTTAATCACCCGCTATAGGGGATTTCTTCCTGAGGAAGAGAGATACAAAGAGGGCAATTGCACGAACTATTTCAAGGACTGCAAGATCATAGGAAGCCTTGACTTTATCTTCGGGGCAGGAAGAGCCCTCTTTACTTCCTGCGACATCATCAGCATAGACGACGGAAGAGACGAGGATTACGTCTGTGCACCAAGCCATTCCCTGAAGGACGATTTCGGCTTTTTCTTCTCCTCCTGCCGTTTCCTCAACGGCGGAGTAAAGAAAAGCAGTGTCTATCTTGCCCGCCCCTGGCGGGAATATGGGAAGTGCGTCTTCTCCTCCTGCACCTACCAAGACCACATCAATCCCTTGCTGTTCATCGACTGGAACAGAGAGGGGAGAGAGAAGACCTGCCGGTTTGAGGAATATCCGTTAAAGGATGGACGGGCTTCCTTCACCCGGAATAAAAAAGGCTCCCTATTGCCTAAGCGATATGAAGCCTTGCTAAATGAATTTTTAGAAACTAACGCTTAAAATACGCGACCGCGTTGTTATAGGAAACATCTTCGACGATTTTGCCAAGCGTTTCTTCATCGTCCGGATAGCGTCCCTCTTCGACAAGCTCGCCAAGGTAATTGCATAGCTCGCGACGGAAGTAATCATGGCGGGGATAGCTTAAGAAGCTGCGGGAATCGGTCAGCCTGCCGATAAAACAGGAGAGGAGGCCATCGTTAGAAAGCCACTTAAGCTGATTCCTCCTTCCGTCATAGTGGTCGTTGAACCACCAGGAGGTTCCCCTCTGGATCTTACCCTTTTGAGAGTTCTGGAAGCAGTTCCTCAAGGTGACGAGGACAATGTAATCCTTCTCGTTGAGGGTGAAGAGAACGGTCTTAGGAAGTTCGTCGCTCTGATCGAGGGTATCAAGGAAGCAGGAGAGCTTTTCGGCAATCGGATAGTCGCTGACCGCATCAAAGCCTGTGTCAGCGCCCCTTAAGGAATAAAAACGGCTTGAGTTATTGCGCCTAGCTCCGATATGAAGTTCCCTGACCCTGTTGTGCTTGTGATACTCTCTCCCAAGGTGAAGGAGAAGATAGCCTTTGTAGATGTCCTCTTCCTCAAAGGAAACCTTCTCTCCCTTCCTTCCCTTGAGGAACACCTGATTTGCCTCCTCATAGGTGACGCCCTTTTTAAAATGCCTGACATCAAGGGCATGATCGCTTGCACAGCATCCGTTGAAGACAAAATAGGCAAGGCGCTCATCTAAAGCTGAGAGCCTGTCGGAAAGGGAAGAGAAACCCTTTCCGGAAATCTCCTCAAGCTTTTTCCTTTCGCCGAGGAAGGTCTCCCGTTCGATATTGATGACCTTGTCCGGACGGAAGGCAGGGGCAACCTTGATGTTCAGTGAAGGGTCCTTTGCCCTAAGCTGGTGGTAATAGAGGTCATCGACGGGGTCGTCAGTGGTATAGACGGTCGTGACGTTGCTCATCTCCCTCCTCTTTCTTGCCGAGAGGGTCTTGAGTTTCCCGTTGCACTCGTCATAGATTTCCTTGGCCGTGTCTGGGTTTAGAGGCTTTGTGATCCCAAAGAAGTGTTTCAGTTCCAGATGGGTCCATTCATAGATCGGGTTTCCGACAAAATAAGGCATGCACTCAGCATATTTCCTGAAGCGTTCCTCGTCGCTTTTCTTCCCGGTGATGAATTCTTCCTTGACTCCCCTCTCTCGCCTCAGGCGCCATTTGTAGTGGTCTCCGTATCCGTCCTTTCCAAGCCAGGCTTCCGTAATCGAGGAAAAATGATAGTCCTCATAGATCTGCCGAGGAATCAGATGGCAGTGGTAGTCGAAAATCGGCCTTTTCCGGGCATGCTTCTCATAAAGCCGCTTTGCCACTTCGTTGTCCAAAAGGAAATCGTCGCCTATGAATTTTTTCATCGTTTTTTCTCCTATAAGGTAACCCCTGTTTTAAATAAGGCAATCGGATCATCTAGGCTTTTCTCCGCCTTCACTTCCTTTCCGGAAGCGACGGCGATAATCAAATCAAGCAGGGAAGAAGTCACTTCATCCCACGGACTAGTCAATACTCTTCCCCCGTCAAAGTCAATCCAGTCACTCTTTTTTCTACTGATCAAGGGATTCGTCCCGATTTTGATTGTCGGAACAATCGAGCCAAAGGGGGTTCCTCTTCCCGTGGTGAAGCAGATAAGATTGCATCCGCTTGCCGCAAGATCGGTACAGGCGACAAGATCGTTCCCCGGTCCGTTGACTAAGGATAGTCCGCACTCTTTCGCCCTCTCTCCATAATCAAGGACATCCCTGACTTTCAGTCTGCCCCCTTTGAGGATACATCCGTTGGACTTCTCTTCCAGGGTGGTAATGCCTCCTTCCTTGTTTCCGGGAGAAGGGTTTTCATAACAGGGCCTATTGTTTCTCTTGTAGTATTCCTTGAAGGAAGTAATCAGGTTGACGATTTTGTCAAAGGTCTTTCTGTCCTTTGCCCGGTTCATCAGGTATTGTTCCGCACCGAACCTTTCCGGAACTTCGGTAAGGCAGACCTTGCCTTGGCTTGAGCCGATGATGTCGCTGACCTTGCCAAGAAGCGGGTTCGCCGTCAGTCCGGAAAAGCCGTCCGACCCTCCGCATTTCACCCCCAAGGTAATCCTCGAAAGGGGGAGCTTTGTCCGCTTGTCTTCCTTCCTGACCTGATAGAGTTCTTCCCTTCTTTCTACGCCGTAACGGATTTCGTCTTCCTGCTCCTGGGCATTGAAGTAGCGGACACGTTTTTCATCATACGGACCGATTTCCTTCCTGAAAGAGGAGAGGGAATTGTTCTCACAGCCAAGGCCTAGGACAAGTAGTCCGCCACAGTTTGGATTGCGGCAAAGAGCAGCAAGGATCTTTCTTGTGTGAGTAAGATCATCCCCAAGCTGAGAGCAGCCATAGGGATGAGAGAGGATCTTGATTTGATGGGAAAAGGAAGGATGGGAGAGAAGAAACTTCTGCTTCCTTAGGGAAAGAAGGGAATTGACACAGCCGACCGTCGGAACAAGATACCTGTCGTTTCTCGTTCCGGCAAGGTCCTTGTTTCTCAGGTAGCCAAGGAAGGTTTTGTCGCTTTTGGAAAAAGGAGGAAAGGAAACCGGGGAATAGGTGTAGATGGGATTGGCTCCGTCTAAAGAAGTGACCAGATTGTGGGAATGGACAAATTCGCCTCTCTTAATGTCATTCTTTGCCTTGCCGATGATGGTTCCGTACTTGTGGACAAAATCCCCCTTTTTCCTGTCATGGATGGCAACCTTGTGTCCCATTTTGACATCATCGAGTAAGGAAATACCGTCGACGACGTCCCCTTTCTTCATCTCCTTAAGAAGGACGATGACATCATCCTCTGGACAGATTCTGACAAAGTCATTCATGGAACTTCTTCTCCCTTGCCTCAAACCTATCCTTGCTTTCCCTGATCAAGGATAGATCAGAGACAAACTCGTCTTTTAATCCGTCAATCTTGGTCAGGTCCTGACCAAATATTTCTATGTCTGAAAGATAGGAACAAGCCAGTCTATCCCTAGACTTATCCTTCTCGTACTCCGCCCAGATTCTCTTCCTGAAAAGAAGGTTATTTTCATCGTCCTTCAGAGGAATCTCTTCTCGTTTGCCATGGAGAACAAAGTATCCACGGTAGAAGACAAGAAGGGCGGCAAGGGAGAAAAAAAGATGGGTCGGCCTATGTCCCCTTTCTAGATTATCGAGGATGGTCGGAAGGTCTCTTTCTTTGAATTTTGCCTGACTATTCAACGCAATGGATAAAAGGGCATGGTGGACATAGGGATTTAAAAACCGCTTCCTGACATCCTTTGCGAATTGCTCGCTTCCGTTGGCATGCAGGGTGGGAAGAATCTCTTCTTGCTGTTCCTCCAGCAAAAAGCGGTAGATTCTTTCATCGAGAAGGCTTTCTCTGACTTCCTTATATCCCGCTAGATAGGCGACGGGGACAAGGGAAGTATGCGAACCGTTCAGGATTCTGACTTTTCTCTGCTTGTAGGGATGGACGTCAGAGACATAGATGGCGTTAACTCCAGCCTGGTCGACAGGGAATCTCTCCCGGACAAAGGGTTCCTTTTTCAGGACAAAGAGGTGGAAGTATTCCCCCTTCACCCTGTTGTTGTCGATATAGCCAAACTCCTTGCAGAGAGAAGGAAACTCGTCTTTGGGGAAGCCAGGGACAATCCGGTCCACAAGAGTAGAAGTATAGTGACAGCCCTTTTCCAGGTAATCAAGGAAACCACTATCCCTTTTCTTGGCTCTGGCAAGAGAGAGAAGAACCTCCTTGAGCTTGTCCCCGTTGTCATCGATGAGTTCGCAGGGGATGATGGAAAGTCCATATTCCTTTCCAAGGACATCATAACGCCGTTTTAAAAGGGCGAGAAGCTTACCGGGATAGGAAAGGGGAGTATTCTTTTCCCTGTCAAGGGAAACATCCTTTTCCTCAAAACGGATTCCGGCCTCGGTCGTATTGGAGATAATGACCTCTAAATCCTTACTCTCCCCATAGGAAAGGAATTTTTGGTATTCCGTATAGGGATTCACCCCGTCATCGATAACCGGAATGACTTCATGCCTTTTGACCGGTTTATTTTCCTCGTTTAGTCCCTGAAGGATAAGGGTATAGAGATAGTCCTGCTTCTTCAGCTCTTCCACTCTCCCTTTTTCAAGAGGCTGGACAAGGACGACGTGGCCGTCATAGACTCCTTTATCGTTCCTTTTCTTGATCCTCCAGTCGATAAAGGCCCGGAGGAAGTTCCCTTCCCCGAACTGCCTTATTTTGATTTTCTTTTTTTCCTTTTTCCTGACTTTCGACGATAACCTTTCCATCTTTTTTTCTTCCTTTCTCCCTAATAGGGCCTTTGCAGAAACTCCGAATAGCACATCCTAAAGGGTCCTACCCCTTTGGCGTCGTCTTTGACGATGGGCTCAGAGAGATAATACTCCACTGAGCCGTCTCTTCTCTCGTTATCAAGTCCGGAGACAAGACAGATGTTCTCCAGATGGCCATCCTTTAACCTATGGGTAACAACGGAAGAAAAGATTTTCACTCCCTTCCCGCTTTCTTTAAAGGGAAGCAGTCCGATCCGGCTGCCCTTTAAATAGCCGTAGGCATCCCTAAGGGAACCGCTTGTCTCAAAGTAGTTCTTTCTGTCATCGATGAAGGGAAGGTCCTTGATCCTGTTCCTATCCTTATCGATTGCCTTTTCTAACGAGCCAAGTTCGCCCTTTAGCCTTTTCTTCCTCTCCTCCCTCCTTAGAGGATGGCCGTCCTTATCAAAGCACTCTGCCACATCGCAGGTTGCCCTGATCAGCCAGCCGACCGAGCGGAGCCAGACATTCTTACTTCTTCCGGTCTCTTTATCCGCCCACTGCCTGACTTTCTTTTCGTCGTAGGCATGGTAGAAGCGTTCATCCTCCCCCCGATGATAGGTAAAGACATTTTGGAACTGTCTAAGAATGTCTCTCCTTCCTTCCTCTTCGTGGAAGGAAAGGGCGCACTCCCCATAGAAGGGAAGAGCCATAAACAGTCCGTCTAGCCAGCATTGGCTAGGATAGCGGTCCTTATGCTGGAAAGATGTGTTTTTCAGTCTTGGCCTTTCCTTAACCCGGGAATAGAGGAACTCGATTGCCTTTTTGTACTTCTCCTTAGGAGAAATCTCATTGAGAAGGAAGAGGGCAAACCCGGGCTGAAGGTCGTCAATCGAGTGGTTTTCTTTTTTAAAGGAAGGAATGTTCCCCTCTTCGTCAATCAGCCGGTCGTAATAACGGGCGACAAAGTCGAGGTATTTCTTCTCTTTTGTCGCCTTATACCTTCTCCTCGCCCCTTCCCTGACGACGCCATCCTCATAGCAGATGATTCTCCCTTTATAGGGCTGATAGTTACTGAGATAGTTGTCGAGATAGGCATCGATTTTCTGCTTTTCTTCCTTAGATAACATTTTTTCGTTTTCCTCCTTGATTGTTCCCATTTTCTTCCTATGAAGAAGAACAAAGACTGCAACGATTGCCGCCCTGACTCCGATAAGGATATTGCTGATACCCCTGCTTAGTCCGCAGATCTTATATCCATCCCTATTTGGGAAGATGGCCATAAGAATAAGGAAGATAGGCACACGGAAGAGAAAGACACGGGAGATATTGATTAGGGAGGCGAGAAAGGTATAGCCAAGGCCATAAAGCAGACCAAGGACGGCCGAATTCACGGCCAAGGTGATGATTCCCCTCTTTTCATAGAAGAAGACTGAGGAGATGTGTCTGGCAAACTCTTCTATTTCCTGCTCGCTTCCTGCATTGCGGGCAAAGAAGCGGGTAATGGGAGTGTCAAATATAGTAACGAGGATGACGCCGATAAGAGCAATGGAAAGGGCGTAGGTCAGTCCGACAAAGAAGCACTGGAATACCCGCTTTGTCTTTTTTGCTCCCCTGTTCTGGGAGATGATGGAGGAAGTGGAATCTTCGATAGAGGAGATGGGGGAGGTTACACTCCCTCCCCTGTTGTTGCTTACCCCTAGGGCACCAATGACATCGTTTCCGTATCCTGAGGCCAGGGCGTTGATGACAACCTTGCCAAAGGAGAAGATGAACTTGCCGAGAAAAATCGGAAAGGAGATATGAAAGGTGCGGTTAAGCCTCTTTTTCCGGAAGTTGATCTTCTTGAACGAGAAACGGAAAAGGTAGCTTTTATAGGCGAGCTGAACAAGGACAAAAAGGGTAAGGCAGAGATTGGCAATCCTTGTGGAGAGGGAGACATACTTCCTCTCCCTTAAACCAAGCCCATAGAGGAAGAGAGAATTGAGTCCGACCTTGACTAAAACGACACCGACATTCAGGATGGTCCTCCTCCTTGTCCGGCCTCTGGCCTTTTCAACGCCCCTGAAGACGTTGTTCATCCTCCTTAAGGCGGAGGTAAGAATGGAGAAGCGGAAGTAATCAATCCCTACTTCAATCGACTCCTCAGTAATCTTCAGCCTTCTTAATAGGGGGTGGGCAAGAGGCAGAACGATAGAAGAGACGACTAGGCCAAGGAGAAAGGCATAGAAGAAGATGGTACAGACGTATTCATGTGCCTTCTTGTAGTCCTTCTTTCCGATTTCCCGGGCAATGAGAATGCTTCCTCCAGCGCCAAGTGCCGTTCCAAGGGCCATGACCATGCTGTTTGCCTGGTTTAAGGCGCCGACCGCATCGACTGCTGCCTTGGATATGCCTGAGCACCTGATGGTATCGATAATGGAATAGATATAATTGAAGAGGGTGAAGAAGAAGAGAGGGGCTGAAATGGAGAAAACGACTTTCCACCTATTCCCTTTCAGGATGAACTCCCGTTTCTTCAGTTCCTTCTTCCTGGAGGAGGACATGCTCATTCTTCGATGGCGTCCTCGCTTTTGGCGTCAAAGAAATGGACGTTGTTCCTGTCAACGAAGTATTCGATATGGTCGCCGATGGAAACATTCTCCTCGGGAGCGAGCTTTAAAATCGCCTTTTCCTTCCCGACATTGACATAGACGTTGACGACATCGCCGAGCCTTTCGCTGACTTCCACACTTCCTTTTAACGGCAGCAGGTTCTTCCCTTCCTCTCTCTTTAAGGTGACATGTTCGGGACGGTAGCCAAGGACGAGTTCCTTGCCCTTCAGTTTTTCCATCCTAGTGGAAGAGAGGGGAGAGAGAGGCAGGGAAAGATATCCATCCTCACTGACAAACACACCATCCTTTTCCTTTCCGTGAAGGAAATTCCTCGGAGGGTCGCCGATAAATCCGGCGACAAAGAGGTTCTTCGGATGGAAATAGAGTTCCTTTGGCGTTCCTACCTGCTTGATGACACCGACGTCCCTGCAGACAATCCGTGTGGCCCTTGTCCTTGCCTCAATCTGATCATGGGTGACATAGATCGTCGTTGCTCCGATCTGACGATGAATTCGGATAAGCTCAGAACGCATGGAGACTCTCTGACGGGCGTCGAGATTGGAAAGAGGTTCGTCCCTGAGGAAAATCTTGGCATGACGGATAATGGCACGTCCTAGGGCAACACGCTGTCTCTGCCCGCCGGAGAGTGCCTTAGGAAGACGGTCAAGATAATCACTAAGGCCTAGAATCTTTGCTGTCTGAGTCACCCGCTTTTCAATGATGTCCTCATCAAATCCAGCCAAGTCGAGTCCGAAAGCCATGTTTTCATAGACGGTCAAAGTCGGATAAAGGGCATAACTTTGGAAGACCATGGCAATGCCACGATCTTTCGGCGGGAGATTGTTCACTTTTTTCCCGTCGATAAGAAAGTCGCCATGAGTGATATCCTCAAGGCCGGCAATCCTGCGGAGGGTCGTCGACTTTCCGCATCCCGATGGTCCGACCAGAACGATGAATTCCTTGTCGTTTATTGTCAGATTGAAGTCGGTGATGGCCTGGTAGCCGTTCGGATAGATTTTATAAATATTCTTTAGCTCGAGTGACATTTTCTGTTCCTCACTTTTTCCTTAGTTGAAATTCATCCCTTTTCTTTTTGACCATCTCGCAGACAAGCCTTGCTCCTTTTCTCCGCAGATGGGTATGGTCGACTTTGCCTTCCGGATAGTTTTTGTACTCCTTCGGCTTAAGCCTCCTAAAGAACTCTTCATTCTCCTCTTGGCTTCTCTTTGAAAAGTAGCCGTAGGTCCTCTTCTCAAGGTCAATCAGATGGACCTTTTTCTTTTCAGCCACTTCCTTTATCGCCGCTGGGTAGGATAGGTGGGTGTGAAGGAGGATGCCATCACTTGAATAGCGCAAACGGGTAATGGGAGTAAGAAGAATGCAGGTAACCTTCTTTTTCTTCCTCTCTTCTACCCTATAGGTCAGATTCTGTTCAAAAGTGGTAAAGGAATCCGTGTATCTTGAAGGGTCTTCCTTTTTTTCGTCGTTGTGTCCAAAGCCGATGAAGCAGATATCCCCTTCCCTGGCCTTTGAAAGGGCAAAAGAGAATCTTCCTTCGTCAAGGAAGGACTTGCTTGATCGTCCGTTCTTGGCAAAGTTCAGGATGTCGATTCCGGGATAAAAATTCTTCCTCTCCCTGGGCCAGCCTTCCTGAGGGTAGGTCTCTTCCCCGTTTTCCTGCCTAAGGGAATCACCAAGAAAAAGGAATCTCATCTTCTCCTTTCCTCCTTTCCCCTACGGAGGTACTCTTCCAGTTCCTCTTTTGAGAAATTAGCCTGGTCACCGAAGATTGTCTGCTTTAAGGCACAGTTGGCAATGCCATAGTCGAGGCTTTCCTTCAATTCTTTCTTTTCCAATAGTCCAAAGAGGACTCCGGCGGCAAAGGAATCACCCGCACCAATCCGGTCGAAGATATACCTTTCCTCTTGCCGTCCTACAATCTTTCCCTTTTCCGTATAAGCAAGAGGAAGGAGAAGCTGGTTGCGGTCATTGATGATGCTCCGTTTCTTCGTGAAGATGAAGTCGAATCCAAACTCTTTGCAGGCTTTCTGGAAGACTTCGTCCTCGTTTTCTTCAAAAGGCCTAAAGCCAAGAAGTGTCTTCCTATCCCATAACGAGGCAAAGATATATTTGCAATAGGGTACGACAAGAGGATAAATCTTCTTTGCGTCTTCTAGAGGGAGCAAAGTCGAGCGATAATTAAAGTCAAAGCTAACCGGAATGTTCCTTTTCTTACAGGCTTTCCTTGCCTCCCTAACACACTCTCGCCTACTCTCGCTCAAGCACAGAGAGATACCCGAAACATGGAACAGGGCTACATCCTTTAAGGCTTCATCGAAATCAAAATCATCTTTTTTCCTTGCTGTTGCCGATGATCCTTTTCGGTGATAGACCACCTTGGAAGGGCGTTTTCCTTCCCCTTCTTCCAAGAAATAGAGGCCAAGGGGATTATCGTCTCTTTTGATAAATGAAGGATCGACTCCCGCCTTCTTCAGGGCTAGAAGGGCACCTAAGGAGATTTCATCCTTTCCAAGCCGCGTGAGGAATCTCGTCTTCCTGCCAAGGGAAGAGAGCGACATAAGGACATTTGCCTCCGCTCCTCCATAACAGGAGGAGAAAGACGTGGCATCCTTCCTCTGCCGTCCTTTATTGCTTGTCAGGCGGAGAAGCCTTTCTCCCCTTCCGGAAACCACTTTATTTTTATCCATGCATGATTGCCCCTTCCTTTGGTATCAAATATAACCGACCCATCTCGTCTTTCAGATAGACATCAAGGCCACTCGGATTATGAAACTGAGAGTCTCGTTCATAGACCATCGTAGCGGCATGGACATAGTCATAGATTTCCCTGTTCGTCCCTTTATAGACATCGTTCCTCTTCCTTAGCCGACTGCAGATTTCTTCCCTCAAAGAGAAGTCATCGTCAAGGGCAAACTCATAGGAGTGGCCCCAGATAAAGAAGAGAGGGAGCTCCTCCTGGCAGGAAAGGAAGCTGTCCATCCTTTCCCTCCTTCTTCTATCCCGGTGATGGATCGTCGGATGCCAGAGATGGAAATCGAGAGGAAGAGAGAAACCATAAGTCGACTTCGTCGTCCGAGAGTAAAAGAAGCCTTCCTCTTTCAAGGATCTGATTGTATCGGCATTATAGGTCCCATAGGGATAGGCAGACCCTTTGACTTCCTGTCCGAAAAGAAGGAAAAGATTTTCTCTGTCTTTTCTGTATTCCTCTCTCTGCTCTGCCAGAGACAGATTCTCCCTGTGCGGATGAGAGAAGGTATGGGAAGAGATTTCCCTGTCCTGATAGAGCTGGCGGCAATTCTCAAGGGCAAGATAAGAGCAGTCCTTTCCCTCACGGAACTTTCTTTCGCCCGACTTCCCACTGTTGAGGTTGAATGTCCCTTTCCTTTGATATCTTCTCCTTATCGCTAAAGTCACCTTGTCCTGGATGACACCGTCATCAAAGGAAAAGGTCACCGCCTTCTTTCTAAAGCCCGGATAAAGGAGAGTAAAAGACATGAATCACCACTTTGATTCGAATTCGACCGAGGCAAAAGCCTTGTTTGCGCTCTGCCTATAGGCATCGAGGGAAGTAAGGGATAAGGCACTGCTCCTGCAGCCATCAATCCGTTCCCATTTTTCTTCGGCCTCAGCCGCCTCCTTTTCGTCAAGGAAATTGGTGAAGGCATAGGAAGGATTGTACCTATAGGTCAAATCACTATCAATCTTGATCGTATTATGGAAATCGAGGTTCTCGTCGGTAATCCGGTCAAAATAGTTCAGCTTCTTTCCTTTCAGATACGTCTCAAGTGCCTTAACCGAAGCAATAAGCTCACTCTCGGCAGGATCTTCAAGGCGATTCTTCCCCACAGGGAAAGAGGGGAGAAGAGAGGAATCCGTATAGGTGTAGACTTCCTTTCCATCCTTCTCTTCTTTGCTCTGCTCCTTTAAAATCTTAATCTTATCTTCCCTTACATCGTTATAGTAGGTCTTTAAAAACGACCCAAGCTTATACTGGTCGGCATCGGCGACATTAAGATAGACAAGGAGATCCCGTCGGCTATCCTGTTCTCCGCTTGAATCATCGGCGGTATACTTAACATACTCCCCATACCGGATATAGGAGGCCTCCTCATCGAAATCACGGAGGGTACCTGTCCAATTCCTGCCATTGACATAAATATGTTTCGCCAGATAAATACTTTCAGTAGCCTCATCGCCTTGATAACTTGCAGGAACTTCGATTGTTTCGACCTTGTCCTTATCCTCCGCCTTTACCTTCGCCCAATAATTGGGGGAATAGGTCTCGGAAAATTTTAACGAGTCGATTACGCCTTTGCTTGCCGAAAGAGAGCATTTCAGGGCAAATTGCCCTTCGAGTCTGTCTGCCCCTTTATCCGAAAGATAGCAGGCAGCCTCCCTTTTCTTTCCGCATCCCGCCAGAGTAAGAAGAAGGGGAAGAAGAGCCAGACCAGTTAATTGTTTTTTCATCAGTCAGTCCTCCCAGGCATGCCTATGGCTGCTTTCCAATGTAGGCTAGGATTCCTCCATCGACATACAGGATATGTCCGTTGACGAAGTTAGAAGCATCCGAGGCCAAAAAGACAGCAGGTCCCCTTAAGTCTTCCGGAGTCCCCCAGCGTCCGGCAGGGGTCTTTGCCCGGATAAACTGATCAAAGGGATGCCTTGAACCATCCTTCTGTTTTTCCCGGAGGGGAGCGGTCTGTGGCGTGGCTATATACCCAGGCCCGATTCCGTTGCACTGAATATTATAGGAGCCATACTCCGAGCAGATGTTCTTGGTGAGCCTCTTTAAACCGCCCTTGGCTGCGGCGTAGGCAGAGACCGTCTCCCGACCAAGTTCGCTCCTCCTTGAGCAGATATTGATGATCTTTCCATGGCCTTGCTTAATCCTATAGGGAATGACGGCCTTAGAGACGATAAAAGGGGCAATCAAATCGACGTCAATCACGGCAGAGAAGTCTTTTTCGCTCCTCTCTGTCCTTGGAATCCGTTTGATAATGCCAGCGTTGTTCACCAGAATGTCAAGATGGCCGAATTTATCGATGACCATCTTGACAAAGGCATTGACCTGTTCTTCCTTGGTAACATCGCAAACCGCTCCAAATGCGTCAATTCCGATTTCCTTATAGGCAGAAATCCCTTTTTGAAGTTTTTCTTCGCTAAGGTCATTGAAGACAACTTTCGCTCCCCTTTTGGCATAGGCAGAGGCAATGGCAAACCCGATTCCATAACTTGCACCAGTCACCCAGGCGACTTTTCCGTCGAGACGGAAGGAAGAAATATCCATAAATAACAAGCTCCTTTGGGATAGTTTACCATTCTTGTATACAAGTTTAAAGGGGTTACATTCTAACTTGTACTCACAGCACAAGTTCTTTAATCCACAAAAAAGCCTGCCCCTTTAGGGCAGGCGGGTGGTTAGTTTTAGAGAGATGCCTTCAAAATGGCAAGAATGTCATCGTGGAGAAGTGGTTCCCATGCCTTATCAAGTCCCTCGTTTTCGACAATATGCTCCGTCCTTTCCTCCAAGCGGGAGGAATCGATTCCGACGTCCTTAAGGTGCCTTGGGATGCCTAAAGACTCAAAGAAGGCGTATGTCTCTTTAATTGCCATTCTTGCAAAGACAAACTTATCCCTGCCCTCATCGTATTTCAGTCCAAGAACGTTCTTTCCGTAGGAGACAAACCGATCGACACTCTTCTGGTTAAGGATATGTTCCCTCCAGCGAGGAGTCAAAATGGCAAGTCCGATGCCATGGGTGATGTCATAATAGGCAGAAAGGGCGTGTTCCCTGGCGTGCCTTGGCCAGCCCGAGCGTCCGCTTCCGCAGGAGAGGATGCCATTGCAGCCAAAGGAGCAGTCCCACCTAATCTGGCTTCTTGCCTCAAGGTTTTCCGGATCCTGCAGGGCTATCTTGACATTGGCCATTAAAGAACGCAGCCTTGCTTCCCTGAATCCATCGTTAAGGATAGTGGAAGGAGTGGCGAAATACTGTTCGAAGACATGGTTCCTGGCATCGGCAACGCCTGCAGCGGTCTGCTTCTTGCTTACTGAGAAGGTATAAGTCGGATCAAGGAAGGAATAGGCAGGATAGACAAGCGGAGAAGAGTAGCAGAGCTTATCGTTCGTCTCTTTCCGGGAGATGACTCCGCCATCATCGAACTCCGACCCCGTTGCCGATAAGGTAAGGATGTCAACTATCGGAAGGGCCTTTTCGGTTTTTACCTTTCCGATGATGATGTCCCATGGATCTCCGTCATAAAAGGCGCTTCCGGCGATTGCCTTAGAGCAGTCAAGGACCGATCCCCCTCCGACGGAAAGGATGACGTCAATCTTCTTTTCCTTACAGATCTTCACGCCATCGATGACGGAAGGATTGTACTTCGGATTAGGCTCTATTCCCGAGAGCTCATAGATTTCAAACCCCTTAAGCAAGGCATATACCTTGTCATAGAGCCCCCTTTTCTTGATGGAGTTCTTTCCATAGGTGAGAAGAATTCTCTTTCCATATTGCTTCCTTACGGAAGGAAGATGCTTGACGACTCCTTCGCCGAAATAGACCTTTGTCGGTGTCTCCCAGAAAAAGTTTTCCATCGTATTGATTCTCCTTGTTCGCTTTTATTATAGTCGCTTCCTTATGTTCTATTCCACAAAATCATCCTTTCCTTCTGGAAGCTCTTACAGAAAGAAATTGTCCGTCCAGGAGAAAATAATGTTGCTTTTTCTCCTTTTATGGTTTTAACTAGGCTTGTCAGATCGAATAGAGGAGCGGCTACAAAATAGTACTTCCCGGGAAATGCGGATTGCCCGGAAGGGAAAGGTAAGAGCCGCCGAAACCGCTTCGAGTACCTAACGCAGGGGAAAGAGGTGAGTTGGACCTTAAGGAAACACCCTAAGGGCTCTCCTAGGCATATCGGCCTAGGTTGGCACTATTGATACGAGTCCAGTCTTCCTTTAGGCGGCTTCGCATCATGTGCGGGCTGACCATCATAGGAGGACATTTTTTCATGTCTAAGACAAGTTTAGTCCGTGCCGTTTCCGTTTTGTCGTTGCTTTTTCTGCTTCCCGGCTGTTCAAAAGGAGACTCGGCCAAGGGTAAGGAAATCACAATCGGAGAGGAAACCTTTCATGTTGAAGTCGATCAGTTAGTGGTCGGCAGGGAATGTAACTATGCCCCGTTTAACTGGACCGAAAACGAAAACAACGATTACACCCTCAAGATTTCAAACGCCCAAGGCTATGCCGATGGCTATGACATCCAGATTGCCAAAAAGCTTTCTTCTGTCAGGGGCAGGGATGTTTCCATTGTCAAGGAATCATGGGAATCTTTAATCACTGACTGCCAGAACGATTCCATCAATAGGGTTCTGGCCGGAAGGACGGACACCGAAGAGCGCCGGCAGTCGATTTCCTTTTCGGACGAATACTACCGTTCAGAAGTCGTTCTGATAACCCGTAGTGAATTCTCTGCCCCCTATGAAGGACAGATCTTAGGCACTGAGGAACTGAAAACCCTATTAAAGGGAAAACAGGTTGTCTCCCAGGCTAATACAGTCGAAGACGATAGGATTGATACTTTTGTTACGGATTATGGGTGCCATCATGCCTCTGCCCAGACTAGCTATGCCCTAGCGGCAAAGGATGTCGAGAACGGGACTGCCGATTTCCTCACGGTCGAAAGGCCGGTCGCCCAGAATTACGTTCAGAACAGGAACGGCCTTGGCATCATCCGCAGGGATCAGAGCATTCTCGGCATTGATTTAGCCCAGCTTGGCGTCTCCGTCGGAGTCAAAAAGGAAAACACCGGTCTTAAGGATGCCTTAAACGCTGCCTTAAAGACGATTTCGGCCGATGAGCGGACGGAAAGGATGGCTTCGGCAGTTAGCCGAAGCAGTGCAGAATAATGTTCTCCGATTTTTCCGACCTTCTTTCCCATTACGGAAGCTTTTATCTCTATGGTCTTCTCTCTACCATCATCCTTTCCCTTATCGGCACTTTCGGTGGGCTTTTCCTTGGAGTGTTTCTGGCCTTTGGAAAAAGAAGGGATGTAAAAGATGTTCCCCTTTGGAAGAAATTTGTTTCCTATCCTATCCGGTTTATCTCTGAGGCCTATTCCCTCATCATCCGGGGTACTCCTAGGATGGTCCAGGCAAGGATTTTCAAGTATGGATGCCAGGCCAGGGGTCTTAACTGGAACAAGGTTCTTGGAGGGAACTCCGTCTTCAACGGCTGGTTTATCGCCGGAAGGATTGTCATTACCTTTAACACCGCCGCCTATAGGGGAGAGATTGTCCTCTCCGGTCTAAACGGCGTAGACAAGGGGCAGGAAGAAGGAGCGAGATCCCTAGGGAGGAACAAGAGGCAGACTCTTTTCTCCGTTCTTCTCCCTCAGGCCATCCGGAATTCCATTCCGACTATCGGGAACGAATGGGTCGTCAACATCAAGGATTCCTCCGTCCTTAACGTCATCGCCGTCAGCGAACTCTATTGGCAGGCAAATGCCGCAGCCAGCAAGAATTATAAGTACAGGGCTAGCTATCTTCTTATTGCCTTAAGGTACCTTCTTCTGACCTTAGTGGCGACCGGAATCCTGAAATTCAGGGAGTTTAAGCTAGACGGAAAGAAGAGGAAGTTTAATGTGCAGAACAGGTTCTTCCATTTCCGGAAGAAGGAGAATGCAAATGGCTAAGGAAATCATCAAGGTATCCCATCTTTCGAAGACCTTCGAGGGGAACACCTCTGTCCTTAAAGATATATCCTTTTCGGTCTGCGAAGGGGAATGCCTGACCATCATCGGTCCCTCCGGGAGCGGAAAATCCACGCTTCTCCGCTGCCTTAACCGGCTTGAGGAGCCTACTTCCGGACAGATTATCTACCGCGGTGAAGACATCCATAGTCCAAAGTGCAATCTAAACCGGCTCCGGAGCCGTCTTAGCATGGTCTTCCAGTCCTTCAATCTCTTCAATAACAGGGATGTGAGGAAAAACTGCAGGATAGGACAGAGGAAGGTCCTTAAACGTAGTAAGAAAGAAGCCGAGGAAATTGCCTTGACGAATCTAAACCGGGTCGGACTAGCTGACCGCATCCACTTCAAAGTCAAGGATATTTCCGGCGGACAGAAGCAGAGAGTCGCCATTGCCAGAGCCCTCTCAAGGAATCCGGACGTCATCCTTTTCGATGAACCGACAAGCGCCCTTGACCCGGAGAGGGTAGGAGAAGTTCTTTCCGTCAGGAACGCGTTGGCTAAAGAGCATATTACAAGGATCGTCGTCACCCACGAGATGTCCTTTGCCGAAAACGTATCAAGCAAGGTTCTCTTCATGGATAAGGGGCTTGTTGCAGAATACGGGACACCGGAGTATATCTTCCATCGATGCAAGAATCCCCGTCTTCTTTCTTTCCTTAACCATCCTAGCGTCTCCAAGGCAAGAGAGGAAAAGGAAGTCCCCCTTCTTTCCAAAAGGAAAATCAGGGGTGACTGACTTGCATCCTGCCGCCTAGGGCTTACAATATTCTCGGAATGAAAATCAGGGTACTCAGTGATCTTCACGGCGACATCGCCTATAGCAAGGCTGCCCTTTCCTTATTCAAGGAGGAGCATTTTGATAAGCTCTATCTTCTCGGCGATCTTCTTTTTGATGCCATTGACGTCTTTAACCCGCTTCACCAAAAGATTCTTGCCGTAAGAGGCAACTGCGATAGTTATGAAGAGATTGATTCTGCCCGTTTTGATAGGCCGCTGATTAACAGGGACGTCCAGTTTAATAAACGGATTGTCCTCACCCATGGGAATTACTACAATCCGATGAACTGTCCTTTTCCTTACGACATCAGGCTTTTAGGACATAGCCATGTCTCGTCCCTTACCCAAAGGAAGGATGGGAAGATCATCGCTAATCCCGGCTCCTTGTCCGAGCCAAGAGACGGCATCCATTCCTATAGGGTGATAGACGGAAACGGAAGGAGAATCATTGACTTTGACTCTTCTTCCCTCGTCCAGTCCCTGAACTTCTAATTCAGACAAAGGAGTATAGAATATGAATTTCCTAATCGGTTCCGACATCCATGGTTCCTTCTATTATGCAAAGCTCTTCTTTTCAAAAGTAGAGAAGTATAATCCGGAGAAGATTATCCTTCTTGGCGACTTCTATTATTCCGGTGCCCGGAATATCCCTCCTAAGGACTATTCTCCGAAGGACTGCGTCGCCCTAGTCAATTCCTATGCCGATAAAATCATCGCCATAAAGGGAAACTGCGAATCGGAAGTCGATCAGATGGTCTCCCCCTTCCTCTTCTCGGAAATCGGAACAAGGTATGTTTTCGATAAACAGATCACGATGACCCACGGCCACCACTATTCCTTTGACAATCTTCCAAAGAATCCAGGCGATATCTTCCTTCAGGGGCACACCCATGTGGGAGTCCTGGAAAAGAAAGGGAACCTCATCCTGGCTAATCCAGGCTCCGTCTCTCTTCCTAAGGATGGGCGCCATTCCTATAGGGTACTAAACGAAGAAGGCATCCGTCTCTTCGACCTTGAGAACGACTTAAGGGTCAAGGAACTAAGATTCTGAGCCTGGCCCCTCCATTGCCACTAGGTCTTTTCATGCACAAAAAAGCAGCGGATTTTCCGCTGCCTTTTCTTTTTTGCAAACCTGAATCCGGCTTTTTGAAGGATGAGACCCTAGGCCTCCACAAAGAAGAGGGCCTCGGTCTCTTCCTGATGGACCTTAGTTCTCCTCCCTGTTACCGTATAGGCATAATAGTCCTTGGAATAGTCCACTTTTGTCCCCTTAAAATCCGAAGAGAGGTACATCAGGTCATCGGAATAATACGAGGTGATCTCTGTGCCGTCATCGGAAAGGAAGTCCCCTATCGTTCCTGTCTTTATCTTTCCTTTTTTCTGTTCAATCGGAGTAAGGATATCCTTGTCATATTTGTAGATGTCATTTACCTTGGAGCAGAGGAAGGAATTGGTTTCTCCCCATGTGAAGCAGACTTTTTCCCCGTCAACGAAATCATTAGCAGAAAGAGTTGGCCTTTTCTCCGCTTTAGACTGATAGAAATTCGGTTCCTTTTTGTCTCCTTGCTTAGTGCCAAAGAGGATATGGGCATAACCATAGGTATCGACAATATAGTCGGCATAGGAAGTGAAATGTATCGTACCTTCGAAGAAGAAGGTCTTTTCCTGGGCATCCTGGGAAGGAACGATGATAGGCAGATTGACGATGTTCTGGGAAGCCGATCCTTTTGTCGATGACGAATCGTTATTCGTCGGAGAACAGGAAAAGAGCAAACCGGTCAGAACGGATAAAATACCAAATATCTTTTTCATATATTTTCCACCTTTCTCCTTGTCTCAATCAAGGCATTGGATATCTTAACGGCATAGCCACTATGGTCATCCAGATTTCTTTGAATGTTAATAGAGGATACTCCAGAATACTGTTCGAAAGTCATAGAATTCTCATAGTAGAATAAAACCGGTCCACCGCTCATCCCAGGCAATAAATAATTATATAGATGAAATACGGCTGTATCATTAGGATCATCTGGCTCCATCACTTCGGAAGCTGCAGAATAGCATAGTTGCCCATCTCTAGTGTCTCCGCTTATAGTTGGATAGCCACATGCAAAATTATAACAACCAGCCATAGAATAACCAGAGGATACAGAAAGATATCCGACATCATCACCAACATTTCCGTCCAAAACACAAATACACCAGTCAAAATCCCGAACAGATTCGCCTTCATTCGTGTCTGCAAAATCATAATAAGTTCTCGGAATGATGACTTTTTTGATGTTAGACGTGTGGGCAAAGACATTATCTGCCTGCAGAACAAAGAAAGCATCTCCAGAAGAGGAAAAAACGCCATCTTTGAAAAAACAATGTGCAGCAGATAACGCAGTGTAATTTCCAACTGTAAAACAGCTTCCGACAGAATAATAGTCATTAAATTTGGCGTATGTTCTACCAATAGGGGAAAGGTAAGTATAAGGCCGATATTCATATTCAGTTTGGCAGAGATTGTCTTTACTGCCATTATAAAGTGAATTATAATTTTTGAGGCTAAAGTTATAGTACCCTGACGGCCCTACAATGTCCTTGGATGCTGTTGTAATATATCCAGAGTTCGAATAGGATACGGAAGTAAAAGTTGTAATCTTGGTATCGAAATCATATTGCACTACTGGTAAGGAAGATTCGGCTGAGCCAGTGCTCAAGGTTTGGAAGCCTGCTTTGTAGATAAACTTTGAACCAGAACCCTCCAAATTTACATTTACAACAGGTTTACTATCACTTGATAGTTCACCGCAAACAGAAACTAAAGAATCATTGGAAGAGGGAACGATTGGATTAAGAAGAAGTAAAAAAATTAACGAAACAATTTTTATCATATTTTTAATTCCCTCCCCTTTGTTTATTACTATTGAATCATATGTTTTCACCATCAAGAAATAGAAAGCGATTACAATAGTTTAAAAGACATTTATATGAACATTTTCATTTCAAATGTTCGATTCCATTATTTTCAATGAAAAGAGAAAAAGTGAAACTATCCTTGGATTTAAAAAAGGATCTGAATTGTAAAATGAAATGAGAATGGAGGAGCAAACAAAATGACCCCTGAGTTAACTCAGGGGTCATGGGCAAAGAGGCAATCTTCCAAATGACTTGAGACAGCGGAAAGGACAGGCCTCTTGCATCGTCCCCGAGTCCTCACGCGTCAGCCGACTCCCAGATCAGGTCGTGGAAGTCTCCCATCTCAGCACCGCCTTCAGTTCCCTGTCGCTTAGCTGGCAGGTTTGCGTTATCCTCTTCATGGCTGCAGCCCCAGCCGAAATAGTCGGCTTCCTTGAAGGCTAGCCTTCTAGGAGGCTCCCCTATATAAACTTTATGCCACTCCACTAACAGAATACGAATATTTCTTTTCTTTTATAAGTTTTCGGATTCTTTTACGAATACTTTCATTTTCTCAGTCGAAGTCATAAAAGAATACGAAGGATGAATATCTATGGCTTGGATAGAACGAAATGATTATCTAATTTTTTTGCTTTCACACAAAGAGAAAGACATTATCCAAGTTGTAAGCGGTATCCGGCGATGCGGAAAGTCCACTCTTTTCGATATTTTTATCGACTATCTTTTAAACCACGGGGGTGAGGAAAAACAGATTATCAAGATTAATTTGGAAGACCTAACCTATCAGGGCAGGGATTATAAAGAACTATACTTCTTTATTAAGAACCGATTGGTCTTGGATAAGAGGACGTATATTTTTTAGATGAAGTCCAGAACTGTCTTAGTTTTGAAAAAATGGTCGATAGTCTCTTTGTTCAGCCAAATACGGATATCTACTTAACTGGGTCAAATGCTTATTTTAGGTCTTCTGAATTAACTACTTTGCTTTCTGGCAGATATGTCGAATTAAAGAGGCTTCCTTTGTCTTTCCAGGAATATGTGAGCGCATTTGACACGAGTAAATCCCTCCTTTCTCTTTATAACCAATATGTAACCCTCTCCTCGTTCCCCTACCTTCTCCAGATTGGAAAGCAATACAGGATTACCTTCATGGTCTTTATTCGACTATCCTTGTGAAAGATGTCATCCAGCGGTATCACATTAGCGATGTAAGGATCTTGCAAAGTATCACTTCGTTTGTTTTTGATAACATCGGAAGTCGACTTAATCCCTATAAGATTTCCAACACCTTGTCTTCTAACGGCAGAAAAGTGAACGAAAAAACAGTCGAGAAGTATCTGCAGGCGTTAATGGATTCTCTGTTAGTCTACCAAGTCAAGCGATACAACATTAAAGGCAAAAGGAGGCTGAAGTCACAGGAAAAGTACTATGCTGCAGACTTAGGCCTTCGCAATCTTTTTTGTGGAATCAAAGGTCAGGATGAGGGACATATCCTAGAAAATGTCGTGTACCTAGAACTAATCAGAAGAGGATATCAAGTCAGGATCGGCAAGCATGACACCAATGAAATTGATTTTGTAGTCCGGAACAAGGAAAATACTTATTTAATTCAGGTCTCCTTATCGGTCAGAGAGGATTCCACCTACCAGCAGGAAATCGCTCCTTTGAAAGGATTAAAGAACAGTTATCCCAAAAGGATCCTTACAAGGGATGAAGCACCCATTAAAGATGATAACGGCATCAAGATCATCTATGCCCTCGACTGGCTAAGGAACAAAGCAAATTTATAATACTCTTTCTACGGATGGAAGGCGCTGGATTGACCTGGCTTAGGGTTATTCTTTGTGGGAGTTTTTGGATATCCACCCATTTGAAACAACGTTTGCTTTATTTGGCTAAGCAAAAGACTGCATAGACGATCCAAAAAGGTGTTCTTGAATCATAGGTTGTCCTCTTCCCCCTTACACAGACTTCCGCCTACACCGGGTAAATCTAATTAATCCGATTCAACAGGGACTATCTATCCGACAATCACTGTTCCGTCTTCCTTGATGGTGATTATGTCTCCCGTCTTAACGGCGGAAAGAAACTCCTCACCAAGCTGATCGATGCAAAGAAGAGGGACCTTCTCCCAGACATTCGAGAGAACGACGCCGCTTGCGGCAAGAGGGTCAATCGTTTCGGAAAAGAGCATGGCCGCAGGGGCAAGATGGCGGTTAGCGGCCGTCTGAAGAACAAGGCCTCCGGTCGTCGACCCGATTGTCTGAGGCAGACAGAGAATCTTTCCGGTGATCTCCTTTTTGAATAGATCGGGATTGTTCTGATCGGAGACGACGACATTTTTGCAGGACTTCTTCAGCAAAGAAGACTGGAAGCTGGCAAGAGTGTTAAAGCCATAATGGGAGACAACCGCCTCCCCTTTGAACTCTTTGGCAAAGAGGGGACGTCCGTGGAACTCTTTCATTTCTAGTATTTCTCCTTTCCGGTAATCAGGGCAAGAATCTTTTCGTCTTTCTCATAGCGGGCAAAGGTATAGGTCCGCAGCTTATTGGAATTGGTGATCAAAGGACGGCTATGGCAGAGAGGATTGTCGATATACCTAAGCGGACAGATATAGGAGAGATGGGCACCAAGAGAGAGAAGACGAAGATAGTATTCGCTCTTTTTAAATTCGTCGATGACATGAGGAGAGGAGGTGAGGACCGTATCAATGACAAGCTTCTTCTTTCCGGACTCCTTTAATGCCTCTTCCCTCTTCACCGTCCAGTCAATTAACTGTTTAAGGGTAAGATGAGGGCAGCCGATGAAGCACTTATGAGGCTTAGCGGACTTCTTCTTCCACCTGACCGGATAGCTATGATAGACGCGTTCAATCTCTTCATCGTCAATGACATATTCCTTCCTCTCTTCCTTGAATAGCTTATCGCCAAGCTCTTTCGCCTCCGGGGTGATTTTATCAATGTGATAAAGTCCAACAGCTCCGTTACTTGCCGTAGCGGCACCGAAATCCTTTAGGTAGGCAAGGGTATCCTCGTCCGGAAGGTCCTTAAGCCACTTATCCAATCCGATGACATAGGGAACCTTTTCCCTGACCTTCCTTCCGATGGCGGAGCCGAGGATCTGGGCCTCGGGAAGCTTTGAACACTTAATGATGACTTTATAGTCTGCCTTTCTTCCTTCATCGAGAAGGAACCCAAATTCCGGAACCTCGCCAAGAAGGATGCCAAAGAGGTCGTAGACACCGGAATTCCGGTTGCAGCGGGCACCAAGGACAGAGTTGGCAAAGACTACCGCGGAGCTTTCCGCCCAGGAGATGATGTCTCCCTTTTTCGGTGTATTTCCGTTTTCCTTGAGATAGCAGGTACAGGTAAAGCCCTTGTCGTCTCTCCTTCCGACTTTCTTTAGCTGTTCCTCATAATGCTTCTGCGTCGAATACCTGAAGTGGTTGAAGACAAGCTTCTCAAGAGGATTGGCGGTGACGTTTTGATAGTCCCTAGGGCGGGGGTCACAGGTAAAGCCTTCCTCGGAGACAAGTCCTGCCTTAATTAGCTCATCCATCAGAGGATAGATTGGGGTAAGAAGCTGAAGTCCGAAGCTTGTGACAAGATGTCCCTTCTTATGGGTGACCTTCACCCTTCTTTTGGCTCCGAAGATATCCCCGTAGCGGACAAGGCATTCCCTCCTTTTGGCTTTGGTCTCTCCCTGCTTCCCTTCCAGAATTTCCTTTTCTTCCTGTGTCAACTGCCTTTTTGGGTTATACATGATTTTCTCCTTTAAATCTTCCTTGCGGCTTCATAGGCACCCCAGATGACATTCCGGAGATTGCCTATACCGTCACAGTCGCCGACTAAGTCGACCTTGCCGCTCTTCTTTGCAATCGGAGAAGGGTTGTACCCCACAGAGGCAATGACACTGTCGCAGGGAATCGTGATGTCCTTCCCGTCCTTGCCTATACAGATGACCTCCCCGTCCTTGATTTCCTTGATCTTCGTCTGAAGATAGACAGGAACCTCATGGAGGGCAAAATATTCCCGCAGATAGGAGGAGTTAGCAAGGCAGACACCTTTCTGGGCGACTAAGTCATCCTTCCTTTCGACAATGGTCGGCTTATTTCCTTTCAGGCAGAGCTCATAGGCGATTTCACACCCAGTCAGGCCGCCTCCAAGGACAACGACATTCTTCCCAACCGGCTTTCCTTTAAGGAATTCCACTGCCTCAATCGCCTTACTAAATCCAGGAACCGAAGAGAAGAACTTCGGCTTGCTTCCGGTAGCGACAATATAATGGTCGGCCTTAAGGGAAGAGACGTCTTTGACTTCATGATTAAGATGGATTTCGATTCCTAAATCCTTCCTCTGTTTTTCATACCAGACAAGAAGCTCTCTGAGCTTTCCTTTGAATGAGGCGGCAGAAGCCTCTACGAAGACTCCGCCAAGATGGTCGCTTTTTTCGTAGATAACCGGCTCATGTCCGCGGAGTTTCAGGACACGGGCCGCTTCCCTTCCCCCGATACCGCCACCGATAATGATCACCTTCTTCGGCTTCTTTGTCTTTTTGATGAAATGCTTCGTGCTTTGCCTAGTCTCGGCATTGACGGCACAGCGGGAAAGATGAAGGGAATCATTCAAATCCTGGTCATTGGCATGACCATTGTATTTGCACCTGTTGAAGCAGCCGTTATGACAGCAGATACAGGGACGGATATCCTCCCTCTTTCCTTCTTTCCTCTTACTGACCCAGTGAGGATCGGCAAGGAAGGGACGGGCAAACCCTGCTCCGTCGATCTTTCCTTCCTTGATGGCCTCACTTGCCACAAAGGGATCAAGACGTCCTGCACAGACGACAGGCTTGTCGGTAAACTTCTTGATGGCCTCCACATCCTGAAGGTTGCAGTTTTCCGGCCTATAGATCGGCGGATGGGCCCAGTACCAGGCATCATAGGTTCCGTTGTCGCAGTTGAACCTGTCATACCCGGCATCGGAGAGAAGCTTTACCGCCTTTTCGCTTTCCTCCCTGTCGCGTCCTGCTTCCGTATAGGTTTCCCCCGGAAGCGCCCCTTTTCGGAATCCTTTCGTCTTAGAAAGAACGGAATAGCGCAGGGAAACAGGGAAATCCTTGCCGCATTCCTCCTTGATGGCCTTGACGATATCGATGGCAAACCGGTAGCGGTTCTCCCTGCTTCCGCCATATTCGTCTTTCCGATGGTTAATGTACTTCAGCGTGAACTGGTCGAGAAGATAGCCTTCATGGACGGCATGGACCTCCACTCCGTCCACTCCATTATCTTTTAATAGCTTGGCGGTCTTGGCAAAGGCCATGATGAACTTATCGATTTCCTTTTTCGTCCTCTCTCTGGAAGGAACCTTATCCGACCAGCGGTTAGGACAGGGAGAGGCGGAGGCACAGATTTTGTCAAAGTTCCTAAAGGGCTTAGAAAGAACGTTGAGGACTTTATTGGAGGCTAGCTTCTCCCTCCTGTCGGAGATAGTGAAGGAGCGGCCAAAGCCTGCCGTAAGCTGGACAAAGAGCTTAGCCCCGCTCTTGTGGATTTCGTCCCTGAAGGGTCTGACCTTCTTGAACCTTCCTTTTTTCCGGTAAAGCCATTGGCCAAGCCTAGGATTATAGACAGGCTGACAGCCGGGAAGGATAAGACCGACATCATGCTTAGCCTTATCAAGAAGGAACTTAGCCCCTTCTTTGTCGAAATGATTGATTTCCCTCCATCCGAAAAGATCGGTGCCACCCCTTGAGGTCCTTACGATACGGTTTTTAATCTCCAGGTTTCCAATCTTCCAAGGCGTAAACAAAGGGACTAGTTTCTCGTCCATGGTTGTATTCCTCCTCCATTCCTGACTTTATTTTACCTTAGATGCTACCCCTTTCAAAGAAAAAGGCGACCTTGTACCCTCTTTTTAAAGAAGGAAAGTCATTGGCGTGCTCCCCTAGGTTTTTTCTCTTCTATGAAGGAAAAAGGGAGGGGCAGTCCATCTGCCCGTCCCTTTTTATTTATTGTGACGGAAGAAGCCTAGGCCGAGACGTTCCTTGATCCGATCCATAAGGCGTTAGAGGACACCCCGTCCTTGAAACGGTAGACCGGACGCTTGCCGTTAACGGCATAGTCCTTAGAGGCAAGGGCAAAGCCTTCGAAATTTTCGTTGACATCAAGACCGCTAGGAGGAAGAAGGTGGACGATATCCCTGTCCTTAGTTCCGTTCAGCTTGATTTTTGCCGTAAGGTTTTTGTACCCATTGTCAGAAGCGACATAAAGGAAGTCTTCGTCCTCGTCATAGTCAAGAGCCATGGCTCCGCCAATCTTAGAGTCGATGTCCTGGATGACTTTCGCCGTACCGTCAGAGTTAAGAACCAAGGCATAGACGTGTCCATTATCCTCTAAGGCGACAAAGAAGATTCCTTCGGCGATGGCATCAGGATAATTTGCCATCGAGAAGAGGGCATTGGTGTTCTGATCAAGAAGCTTACCTTCGACAGAGTCCTTGCTGACCCATTCGACGGCTTCGATGCCCCTATTGGCGGAAACCTGGGGGAGAAGAGAAGTGATATCCCATTCCTTGTCGGCGACAATGTCCGTTTTATTCAGTGAGCTATTGTTCACCCTAAGAATCGTATTCTGATTCACGCCTTTATTGCTGTTGTCGCGTTCTGAAGCAAAATAGACGTTTCCGGCCTTATCGACGGAAATTCCCTCACTATCCGGACCTTTAGCCGCAGCATTTTCCTTGTCCTTGATAAACCGGACTATTTTTCCGTTCTCGTATCCGGCAGAGAAGGCCATAGAACCGTCGGTTTTGTTCACGTCAAGCGACCAGAATTTACCCGTTCCGTTATCGACGGCATAGAGCTTTCCATTACGGAAGTCGAGTCCGGAAGAGTCTTCAAGGAACATCGTGGTCTTATCGTAGGCAGTCACCTGACTGTCGCCGGGCCAGGCAATCTTGTCCGGGATGCCGACAAATTTGTTGGCACTTCCTCTCGTCGCCTCTTTTGTCCTTTGCCAGGTCGTTCCGTTTGCATCCGGATAGCGTCCGTATGTCGGATTAGTGTGGCCAGTCCAGTGCGTGGAATCGACCCTGTTGCCATTTTCAAACAGACGGATGGTATCGTCCTTTCCTAAACCGAATTCAAAGCTGTCGATGACAAGGAAAGAGTTAGCCGGAATCTTTGTCCCCTGAGGGATAGTGTAGGGAGTCTCATCCTTCTCGTCTTTTAGAACAAGACCGGAAACGTCGATTTCAGCATCCGTCGGATTGGCAAGTTCAACCCAGTCATGTCCTTTATTAGGATCATTAGACTGGACTTCGTTTAAGACAGCCGCAGTGACAATGAGATTGGATTTTTCCTTGGAAGCAGTGGGATAGTCCTGCCTTTTGCCTGTTCCGTCCGGAATGCGGGCATAGACGCCATTAGCTTGTTCTGTCCACTTGTAGGAAGCGACTTCGATTCCATCCTTATTATAAACAGCAGCGGTATCAGCCTTTCCAAGTCCGAAGGTGAAATTCCTGTCGCCTTCGAAAACTAGATATCCGCCGGCCTTTAACGTGGTGCCGGATGCCAAAGGAGTCGTTTCGCCTTTATGTCCGATAGGGTCATCATCTAGAAGATACCATCCGGAAACATCGATATCCTTGGTTCCGATGTTCTTGACTTCGACATAGTCCGGACCGCCATTTGGATCCTTGGATTCGACTTCATTGATAACGACATCCGGTTTATACCAGTCGTTTGCCTTTTCTTTCGTCTCCTTTGTCAAAGTGAAGGAGCCCTTTCCGTCAGGATAGCGTCCATAGGATGCCTTAGCCTCATCTCCCTCATAAGAGGCATGCTCCGTCCAGGAATACTCATCGATCAGAGCAGAGGAGGTGTCGTATAAACGGACAGAGTCTCCGCCGCCAAGTCCTACTGCATCCCGGAAATTTCCGCTGACATACTGCTTTGCCTTATCATCATAGATGGTTCCGGCGGTATTGGCATCGACAACATAGAATTGTCCTGCTTCAAGAGTGACGCCATCGGCAATCTTAAAGCGATGGTCATCCGAATTATCCCGGATTTCGTATCCGGAAAGATTGATGGTTTTGTCGCCATTATTGAAAATCTCAACCCAATCATCCGGTGCAGAATTGACTTCGTTAATCTTGAGGTCAGAGGCTGTCACAGGATCATCCGTCGGTCATCGTTGGACGTGCTGTTCAATTTGTCTTTTGTTGAAGCCTGATCGATAAAGTCGCCCGTTCCGTCAGGGAGACGGGAATAGCTTCCTACTGCCTGAGCCGTATAGGCATAGGAGTCGACAATGTTCTGGCTCTTATCATAGAGAGTGGCCGTATCCGCCTTGCCAAGTCCGAAATCAAAGTTAATTCCGTTCACAAGAACCAGAAGCTCACCCGGATTAAGAATGGTCGAAGTAGGAAGCGGAGTAGTCTTCTTCTCAGTTAAACGTTCCAGTCCTTTGTCATCGGTAAGAAAATATCCGGAGAGATCAATGGCCGCTTCGCCGATGTTCCTTAATTCTCCGATTCGACTTCGTTGATTCTGACCCTTCCCTTCTTTTCCTCATTTCCTGCCGAGGAAGAAGTAGAATCCGAAGGAGCAGGAGAAGTAGATGTCGAAGCAGATTCGGAAGGCTTGGAAGAGGAAGAACCAGCGGATGCCGTCTCCTTGACGGTTTCACTGATACGAGGGGTAGTATTTTCGGAAGGTTTTTCTTTGTCCGTCGTTTCGCTTACGGAAGGCTTTGTTCCGCAGGAGGCGAGAAGAGAAAACACGGCTAAGAAAAGAATCTTTCTTTTTTTCATTTTTCTTTCCTTTTTCAGTGACTTACGTAGGGATTATAAGGAAAAACGAAAACCCACTTCTACCAGGAACCTGTAAAGCTTTGTAAACAAATAGTCAAAATCCTGAAAAATGTAAGGGAAAGAATGGCCAATCCCCCTTTTGTGCATTCTTAAAGATAATGAAAAAAGCACCGGCTTAGGATACATTTCCGTATCTATTCCGGTGCCGAATGTGGTGCAGCTGGGGGGACTCGAACCCCCACGGGAAACCACTAGAACCTGAATCTAGCGCGTCTACCAGTTCCGCCACAGCTGCATAGCTCAATAATGATACCCCAAGAGAAGGCAAAGTGCAATTGATTTTAGCAGAAAGAAAAGATGTCGCGGAAGAGGCAATCCGCTTCCCTTTGTCTCTGTTTTCAACAAAAGAGGAGCTTCCTATCTGCCAAAGAGATTTTGGAAAAAGGAAGCAATCGCAGAAAAGATGCGGTTAAAAAAAGATGCGATTTTCTGCCAGAAGGATTCTTTTTTTTCTTCTAGGGGCCTTTCCTCGTTCTTTAGGACTTCCAGGGTGAAAGGAAACACGGATTCCTTCCCCTCGCTTTGGAAAAGTTTTATCTTCCTTGGATAGACTCCGGCCTTCCTTTCCTTGCTTAGTCTCTCCCCTTCAATCTGAGTAATGGCGGAATAGCTTTTATCTTCAATCTGCCCGCTTTGGATAAACAGGGAAACCACTTCTTCCCTGGTCGGGACGTTTCCTTCCCTTGCCTTTAGAAAGCCTTCCTTCCTGTAATACTCCCCAAAGCTCTCTAAGACATGGATATTCCTTGTCCTTTCTCCTTCATTGCCGTCTTTGTCTTTCGCAAGGACGGTGAAGCGGTAGTTCCCTGGCTGATTCCATCTTGTGGAATAGGTATCCTCCTTTATGGATAAAAGAGGTCGGGCATCGATGTCGTCTCTTGCCATAAAAAGGGAAAGAAGCTCTTTTTTTGATTTCTGGTTGTCTTTGGGTAGGAAGAGATCGGAATACTCCCTCTCTAGACTTGGCGGAACATCGTCAACAAGAGTGGCCGACACCTCTTCCTCGCGGAGATTACCGGCCCTGTCCCAGGCCTGAAGAAGACAGGCAAACTCTCCGCAGGTCTTTTCCGGAATCGGGCTGCCGTCTTTCTGCCTTAGTCTCCTTTGGAGAATGTCATCCTTATTGTCGGAAATAAGGACTCCGCTATTCTCATAACTTCTAGATGAGGCAAAGTCACTCTTGTAGCTCCTTTGGATGCTTTTCCCGGCCGGAAAATAAAAGGATGGCGGCTTTTTATCGGAGACAGTCAGATGAAGGATGATTTTTTCATCGTACCGCCTATAGCTGCTTTTCAAGGTGATTGTATATTCGGTTCCTATCGGAGCAAGGTGTCCGGCATAAAAGTAATCGGAGCCGCCCTCCGAAACAATATTGTTGTCATGAATGACAAAATCGTCGCTTCTTGATTTCCGCACTCCAAAGCAATCCTCAAGATAATCCCTTCCAAAGAAGCTTCCATAGGGGGACGAGAGAGAAAATTCCGCTTTTGTGCCAACATTCAAGGAATATTCATCATCATAGAGATGGCATTCGTCTTTGTTGTATTCAATATCATAACGGGAATTTTCGTTCTGAGGTAGAAGATAGACCTTGGCCACTTTCTTTGGCAGGTCACCATAGTAGAAATCAACTGAATTCAAGTAAAACCTATTGTTTCCGTTCAAATCAATTCGTAGATTGATTGTGTTCTCATTCCACCGGAAAAAGGATGTTTTCAGAACTTCCTCGTTATAGTTATCGTCCTTCTTCCCTTCCTCATTAAACATATCGGCTATCGTGTTCACTACCTTCCGGAATGTCTTTTTATAGCTTTTTCCGTCGATGGTAAAATCGAAGGAAAAACCAAGAGCCTTCCTTTCGGTGTTCTTGGAAAGGAACTCAAGTTCCTGGGCAAACCTTATTCCGATGTCAATCCGCCCTTCCGGAACCCAAACCCAGATGGGATCAAGTCTTTTTTCAAACGGACGGGCATGTTCTCCTCCTATTCCTAAATGGCCTTCACAGGCAGCCGGGGCATAGAAGTCGACAGGAAGATGATTTTCTGTAGTATCCCTTTCCGAGTAGAAAAGCGTATTGTTTTTGCACGAAGGAATATCAATAAAGGGAATCTTATTCCTCCCTTTTTCACCTTTTTGAATAGAAAACGAGGTCAGAAAGCAAACTAGGGAAAAAGCGGGTAATTTTAGGTTCACCATAACCTGCCTCCTTTATCTTATATGGGACAAAAGAAGCTGATTTTCCAATTCTAGAAACAAAATCTTTTTACCCAAGCCACTCCCTCTCATTCTGCACCTGGAAGAAGGTCTTGGTGTTGTTGTCAAACAGCTTCCGCTTCAGGAAGTCCATGATTGCCTCATGGTAAGTCGGGAATTTCGGAAGCTCGATACACATTCCATCGATAGCCTCACCCTTCTCGTCGACATCGTCGATGATATTTATGTGGTCATCCGTATGGGCCTTCCAGCTCTGGATTTCAATCGATGTCCTGTCGCAATCCGGCAAATAGTTCGCCTCGAAGAAATAGCACTTCCCCTTATAAAGGACCGTCCACTCATTCCTGTCCATCCGATTCAGGAAGTCCATCACATCGCCGTTTATCATTATCGTTTTATCCTTTCTAGATTCAGTCCAATAAAGTAGGGACTGTATCTGACAAATTCCTCTTCCGTAAGGTGACGTGCCTTAGGGTGTTCCTTGAATTCTTTTCCGTTGATGTCGTGGGCATGGAGGATAAGAACATAATCCCCTGACAGTTCTCTTTCCTGATGGTATGCAATCTCTATCCTCAGCCTATGGTTTTGAAAGACGCGCCTTTCCCGGAACGTCCCGTCAGGATTGAGCTTCCTATAGATTGCATCGGCCTTACGGGACACCTCCGGAAGGGAATGGAAGCTCTTTTCCTTTCCGATAAGGACTTCCGCATCCAGAACATAGCCGGCCGTCTTATAGTTCCGGCTCTTCTCTTCTTCCAAAGCCCAATACTTTGTTCCGCGGGAACCCATATCACTGCACCTTCCCTTTCTCATCGAAGAGTCTAAGCTGCCATCCATTCTTGAACTGTCTTCCAAAGGATTCACGGTAAGGAACGAAAAAGACGTTTTCCGTGTCCATACCGTCGACAAAGTCGCCAAGACAGATAATCTTAGAAGGGCGGATTCTCTCCTTCCTTGCCCTGAATCCGGTTAAAAACGCATCAACGCATTCTCTGTCGGAATGGATCCCAAGCGTAGAAATCGATACCGTCGATCCTTGCTCGACCCCTTCAAAGCAAATAGGGAACGAGTCTTCCCCTGCCCAGCCGATTGTCGGGATCACCTTGATTCCATAGGAGGACCAGAGGGCGCCAACATACCGGTTCTTGTAAGTTGCGTTTATAATCCCAAACTCATCCCTCTCCTTGAACCTGCTAAAGTCCGGGGTCCTGACCGCATAGTATTTCACCAATGTCGGAACGTACTTCAATGGCTTTCTATAAATCGGGTCCAATTCTTTGTCGTTAAGAAAGAAATGGACAATCTTGCTTTCGCAGTGTACGTCCTTCGCTGTGCAGTTCTTGAATCCCTGCAGAAAGATACCGTTTCCAAGATTTGTAAGATCAATTTCGGTTTTTGGGACAACCGGTATGGAATACGCTCCCCGCTTTATCCTCTGAGGAAGAGGACGAAGAATTCCGAATAGCTCATCACCTGAATAACTAGGCATAAATGCTCCTTTCACCATTTGAGAATTTCCTCCAGCGACTTAGCCAAGCCACTCCCTCTCGTTCTGCACCTGGAAGAAGGTCTTGGTGTTGTCATCAAACAGCTTCCGCTGCAGGAAGTCCCTGATTGCCTCATGGTAAGTGGGGAATTTCGGAAGCTCTAGATAGGTGGCATCAATAAGCTCCCCCTTTTCATTCGTTTCATCAATGATGTCTATGTGGTCATCCGTATGAGCCTTCCAGCTCTGGATCTCAATCGATGTCCTGTCGCAATCCGGCAAATAGTTCGCCTCGAAGAAATAGCACTTCCCCTTATAAAGGACCGTCCACTCATTCCTGTCCATCCGGTTTAAAAAATCCATCACATCTCCGTTTATCATTATCGTTTTATCCTTTCTAGATCCAGTCCAATAAAGTAGGGGCTGTATCTGACAAATTCCTCTTCCGTAAGATGACGTGCCTTAGGGTGCTTATGGTATTCAATTCCGTTGATGTCGTGCGCATGGAGGATAGCTACGTTCTTACCGGCCAAGTGTTTTTCCCCATGATATCCAATTTCAACCCTCAGCTTATGGTCCTTAAAAATTCTCCTTTCCCGGAACGTCCCGTCAGGATTGAGCTTCCTATAGATTGCATCGGCCTTACGGGACACCTCCGGCAGGGAATGGAAGCTCTTTTGCTTCCCGACAAGGACTTCCGCATCATGGATTTGGAATTCTGTGTAGTAATTGCGCTTTTTCTCCTCTTCCAATGTCCAATACTTAACCCGTCTAGAACCCATATTCCCTTCCTTTCGTTTTCCGTATAAGATCCGACTCATTTTTACAAAATGCAGAATAGAGTCTTTCTTCAGATGGTGTAAAAGGAATACCCTCAGGATGAAAAAATTTTCTTTTCTCAAGAAGCGTAAAAATCACCTTTGCATAATCGGAAGAAATCCCGAACTTTTCCACCATTAAAGGAATTGTATCGATATTCCGGCGGACAAGGATGATCTGAGGGAGATAAAAAGATCTGGCAAATACGTTTGCCTCTTCTTCCATTGAAGACGAGGGGACATGAAATACATGCCTAAGAACAATATGTCCGATTTCATGGGCAAGAGTAAACTTCATCCGGGCCTTTGCGATTGAGGCTTCGTTATAGAAAATCTCAGGCTTCTGAGTTTTCGGATTGAAGAAAGAAAAGGCATCAGGATCCATGCGGATAAATTTTTCCCGGTTCTTGCCAAAGGAAGAATAAGGTACCACATCAATCCCCCTTTCTGTAGCGATTTTGAACAAATCAAACCCATAAGTCCCAATCTTATAGTCCTCATAAAGATCCGCCACGCAATCGTCAATTTGAGAATAGTTCATCGGGAAAGAATGATATTGATGAGTTCCTTTTTTTCCTCCTCGGAAAGTTCTTCGCCTCCTCGGGCAAGAAGTGCACTCTTGCAGACAGAAAAAGCATTCTGCATCGATTCATCCTGTCCTAGAAGGAAACTGACGGACACATGGAGTGCCTTGGAAAGCTTAAGAAGAATATCCCCTCTAAGATTATTCTCAGAAGAAAGGTACTTAGACCTTGCTGATTCGGAAATGCCTGTCCTATTGCATAGTTCCTTCTGACTGATTTTTTCCTTTTTCAGGATATCTTTTACAATCTGACCTGTTGTTTTGGCCATTTCAATTACCTCCTATCCTCATTATAGTTTCCATTTTGGAAATTTCAATAGATATTTTGGAATTTATTAGATTGCTTGCTTTTTCCGCTAAGTAGTACATAAATACAAGGAAGCACAAATAAAGACCATGCCTAGTTCTGAACATTTTTCTCCCTTTTGTAAGCTAAATATCTAAAATAGACGGGAAGAAATATCTATCAAAATTATTGAACGGAATACTCCTTTGTCGGACTCAAAAAGGAAATAATCTTTCCTAAGTGATTACAAAAAAATCACTAGAATCCTTAAGACATGGGAGTAGATTCACAGGAGCGAAAATATTTTTTTGTTTCCTTTTTGTAAAGAGAGGTGTATAATTTCATACGGCTGGCCGGGTAGCTCAGCATGGTAGAGCAACCGTCTCCTAAGCGGTTTGTCACGAGTTCGATTCTCGTCTCGGCCACCATTTTTTATTCTCAGTGCCCTTAGCTCAGCTGGATAGAGCGCAAGCCTCCGAAGCTTGAGGCCAAGGGTTCGAATCCCTTAGGGCACACCATTTCAAAGAATGATTGGTAAACTCATTGCGAAGATCAGGTTCGGAATATCCAGACTGTCCAAAAAGGGAAGTGCAATCTTTATATCCCTTCTCTCTCTCTTCTTCCTTATCAGTCTTGGAATTCTCCTTTCCGGCGTAATTCTTCTTACTTCGTCAAACCCAATTGCACTTACCGGAATCTTGAGGACGATTATCGGCGGTATTGCCGTATTCCTGACTCTTGCTGCCGTTGCCTTGACTACCGTCTCTTCTAACTATGTCCGTAAGAATCCGGAAAAGAATCCGAAAAGCGAAAACAAGGACACCCACTAACGGATGTCTTTTTTTGTTTCCTGTTTTCCGTTTCTTCGTCTAAGAATTACCAAAGGCAACGGATTATAAGATACAGGTAGAACGAGAAAATCCTGCCCTTCCTCTTGCAAAAGATTCTTTTTCCTATAAGCTTTTTAGTCCCTGCCTGGCCCAAAGGAAGGGACTACTATTGAATTATCGGCATGAGAAAGAGCTTTACCGATTATTTCCTAGAGGTTTCTCCTAAGGAAGATCGTTATGATGAACAATTCAGACTATCGGTAACCGAAATGAACAGTTCTTTTGACCACAGGTCCAAAGCTTCCGGATGCGGCAGGAAGGGTCTGACATCTTCAGTGGCTGTCTTAAAGTCAATTTTATTGAAACGGTCTCGAAGAAGTCCCTTCACTTCTTCGAGACTTAGCGATGCAGGAGCGGAAATTACTCCTGACCGCTCCAATTTCTTCTGAAGATACGTTAAATTGAATGGGATAGACTTCGCCAGATAGAAGAGATAATCGTATAAGTCTCTCCCTTTTACACGGCTTTGCCAGTTTCGACAGATAATTGCGTGGATTTTTCCCGAAAACAGGGATGGTGCATCAAACACTCTAATCTGGTAAGGAAAAGGAAACAGAGAATACTTCGTTTCATATCCTGCACCAAGTGCCGGATGAATATCTACTTCAAGCTTTACTTTTAAGACCTGATTTGAAACGATTTTCTTTGTTTCCAAAGACTCCGGAAAGACTGTCCTCCTTTGTGTTAAGGTGTTTCCTTTTACAAATGCGGATTGTATATTAGCCCTTTTTGATTTTGTTTTTAGCACTACGTTCCTTTTTAATCCATAGTATTTCAGTTCTTTGGCGGCAAAAGGAAAGTATGCACTTAAGTCGAAAAAAGGATCCTCTTTAACGAGAGCAAAGTCAAGATCTTCCGAAAAGCGGTCAAGTTGATAGAAAATCCGCAGGGCCGTCCCACCATAAAAAGTCGCCTTATCAAAGAATCTTGCTTTTGCTAATCCGCAAAGTGTGATTTCCTGAACGATTTCCTTTAACGCATTTTCCTTCTTTTCCAGAGAAGAGGTATCATATTTACGAAGCTGGGTTTCTAGAATATTATTCATTTTTCACTCCTCCTATCACCCTTTTTCTCAGGAATTTCAGATTACGTTTGTCATAGTAACCAGTAAGTATGCCGAGGTCCTTCTTATTGAGAGACTCAAAATCAGTTCTCTCAATTCTCCTATCATCAAAAAGAAGTTGACGAAGCTGTTTCAGAGAAAAAACGGGAGGTTTGATAGAAAGCCTATCGCATAGTGCCTTTTCAGGGGAAGCCCTGTAGAAAAAGCCAGTTTCATCCGCTATCCTATCTACGCCCAAAGGAAATGCCTTAAGCGGAACATCATGGAAGGAATAAATGCCAAAAGGGGTCTTATAGGTTTTGTTCTTTCCTCTAGCAGAAGTCGCACAGGTAATCCTATAGACTCTTTCCGGAATCAGTCCATGGTAGCTTAAAGCAGATTCAAAGCTAATGTAAGATGGGGAATACACACAGGCGGCCAAAGAAAACGGGTTTTCATTTCTGTTGTCAACATAAACCCCTTTAATCAAGCGGATAATCTTTCCTTGCTGATTAAGACGTTTGATTTTGTCCATCGGGTTATGATAATTGGAATATTTTTCAATTAATTGTTCGGTAGTATATATCATTTTCTCCACCAAATACAATTTTATTGTATTTTCAGGAGAAAAACAATATACTTTTTCCTAGCGAATGCCAATCCATTTCCCATCCATATTTTTCTTCGCTTTCCATAATCATCTACCGATTCCCAAGCGAGCCTAATTCTTTTGGTTTTTAAATGAAAGACATACAGCGACGAAAAAGCCTTATGTTCTTGCCTATCCTCAGCAAAACATGAGAACTGCATGGGGCATCAAACACTCTAATCTGGTAAGGAAAAGATAGTCGGAAGAGTCTCATCCTCATTCAAAAAAGAATCAGCATTTGCCGTTTTTCCGGTAATATCCATTCAAACCGTATTGGAATGCTAAAAAACCTCAGGGAAGTTACTTGTTCCGCTATGCGTGATTTCAAAGGTCTGGCAGAGTAAGATAAAAAACAGAAGCGATTTCCGCTTTGGAAAATTGTTCTTTTACAATCCGATAACCGGATAAAGAAAGACACTTAGGAACTGAAGGAGTGTTCCAACCAGACAGAAGATATGGAAGATGGAATGCCAGTATTTCTTTTTTGATCCGATTCCATAGAGAATCGAACCAACCGTATAAGCAATGCCTCCGCCAATAAGCAGCCAAACAGAAGACAAGCCTAAGGATAAGACAAGTCGTGGGTAGAAACAGATGATTGACCAGCCTAAGGCGATATAGATAATCCTAGAAATGACTTTGACCGGCTTCTTTCTCCTCCTTGTGGCATTAAGGACGACCCCAAGGATGGCAAGAGCATAGACAAAAGCAAGATAGACGTAATGATATGGCGTAAGAGAGGCTAGACCGATTAAAACAATCGGGGTGTAGCTTCCGGCGATGAGGACATAGATTGTGCAATGGTCAAGGACCTGGAATACGGTCTTTCCCCGGTTGACGTATAGGCCGTGGTAGATGGCGGAATTGGCATAAAGGAAGATGCTCGTCAAGGAGAAGGTTATCCTTGACCAGAGAATGAGGTTGTCTCCGGGACGAAGCTTAAGAGAAAAGATGATCGACAGGACTAGCCTGATTAGGCCCATCCCTGCACCCACGATATGGCTTACCCTATTGAAGATCTCCTCTCCTCTTGTATAGCGGGGAAGCTTATACTTCCGTCTAAGGTTATAGAGTTCCTCTGTGCTCCTTTCCTTTTCTCTATCCTTGCCTTTTCTGTGTTTGCCAAGGAATTTCCCTCGGAGAAACTCTTTCTTTCCAAGGAAGTCTTCTTTGTTGGCTCTTCTCTCTTCTCTGATATCCTTCTTTTCCTGCTTGAATTCCTCTTTCAGATTCTTCTTTGCGTTTTTCAGCTGTCTTTTGCTCTCCCGCAGGGAGAGAGAAAGGCGCTCATCTTCTTCCTCTTTCTGCCTTTGTAGGGCGGAAAGGGATTCCGCATATTCTTTCTGGTCCATATAGCCTCCTAAAACATCCTCATTATTCTACCGCAGAAGCAAAAGAAAAGAATCAAAACCCCTGGCAGGGAGCGAAAGGGAAAATCCGTTCTTTCTTCCTATTTTCGCATCCGCGTATTTTCCTAATGCCTTATAATAAAGAGGTTAGGAGAATATTTCATCATGATTAAAGCAGAACCGTTCATCCCGGACGAGGATTACGACAATCCGGCCAGGGTTACCGACTATTATGAGTTCTCCAGGGCAAACTGCCTCTTCCTCAACGGATTCAAGGATAAGATCCTTGTCTTCGACAGGTTCTTCCGGAAGAATCCGGAAGACAGGGGATATTCCATCTCCTGCGGACAGGATAAGCTCACGAAGTTCCTTTTAAACTACCACTTTACCGATAAGGACATTGCCTATCTCCGCTATAAAGGAAGGGATGATAAGTTCCTTGAGTACCTTTCTACCTATAAATGGAAGGGGACAAGGTATGCCTTAAAGGAAGGCACTGTCTGCTATCCCCAGGTCCCGAGGGTAAGAATCGAATGTGACAGGGTGGGGGCCATTTTGATTGAGACCTATCTTCTCCAGACAAGGAACTTCCATTCCTTGATTGCCACAAAGGCAACAAGAGTCTCCGGACTTGCTACCCATAGAAAGAGAAACGTCAGGGAATTCGGAACACGCCGTGCGCAGGGGGAAAGTGCAGGAAATGAGGGTGCCTATGCCGCCATTTTAGGTGGATGCATAGGAACCGCTAACTGCCTGGCCGAAAGGAAGTACGGAAGCGATGTCAAGGCGGTAGGAACGGTTGCCCATTCCTTTATCGAGTTCTTCCCTAGCGAGCTTGATGCCTTCCGTGCCTTTGCCACAACCTATCCGGACAATGTTTCCCTGCTGCTTGACACCTATTCGATCTTCCAGTCCGGACTTCCGAACCTAATTAAAATCGATGACGAAAGGATTAAGAAGTACCCAAACGACCCGAATAAGAGAGTCAAGTCCGCCCGGATAGATTCCGGAGACCTTGCAAGAGAATATAAGAAACTAAGAAAGGCCCTTGACGCCGCAGGCAAGCCCTATATTAAGCTTGTCGCCTCTAACTCCCTTGACGAACATAAGAGGGCAAATAGGGAAATCTATGAAAACGCTCACTTTGATTCCTACGGGGTAGGGGAACGACTGATTACCTCTTCGGCCGATCCGGTCTTTGGCGGAGTCTATAAGCTTGTCGCCGTCAAAAAGGAAGACGGAAGCTACGAGCCAAAGAGGAAGTGCTCCGATTCTGCCTCAAAGGCCATTATCCCTGGCAAGCTTAGGGCATGGCGTGTCTTTGACGAAAACGACCAGGGGCAATGCGACATCATCACCTTGGACGAGGAAGTCATCAAGGCGGGAGAGCCTTTTACTGTCATCTCCCTTGACCGTGACGAGTTCGAACGGAAGCGGGTGATTGTCCCTAAGCGGGTAGAGAAGCTTCTTGTCCCCTTCATCGTAGAAGGAAAACTTGACCATCCTCTTCCCTCCATCAAGGAGAAGAAGGAATATGTCAAGGATCAGCTTGAACATCATGTCTGGGAAAGTGAACTAAGAAGGGAAGTTCCGCATGTCCACTACGTGGATAGGAGCGAGAAGGTCTATGAGATGCGCGAGGAAAGGTACGAAAAGCTCCATGGGGGAACCTTGTAAACAGAAGGCACTTGTCTTTGCCGGGGCCTTCAATCCTCCGACCATTGCCCATATCCTTCTGGCCAGAACGGCCAGGGAATATCTTCGCTATGACAAGGTCATCTTCGTCCCCTCGAAATCGAAGTATATCGAGTCTGTCCAGGAGAAGGACTTCGCCTATAGCGAAGAAAAACGGCTGACTAGGCTGAAAGAGATTGCCAAGGACTATCCCTTCAGGGTGGTAAGCGACATCGAACTAAGAAAGAAGGAACAGCCGAGAACCTATTTCACCCTTGTTGAACTTAGCAAGGAGTATGCTAAGATTAAACTCCTTTTCGGAAGCGACAAGCTTCCTGAGCTGGAGAAGGGGTGGAAATATGTCGATGAGATAGGAAGAGAGTTCGGCTTCGCCCTGCTCTCCCGGAACGGAGAGAATAGCGGGAAGATTCTTTCTTCCACTCCCTATCTTAAGGAAAGAAGAGGATATTTCACTCTGATTCCGCCCAGAGAAGAGTATCAGAACATCTCCTCTTCCTTAGTCCGGAAGAGGATTAAGGAAAAGAAGGATGTATCCCTTTATGTCCCTAAGGAAATCAGAAAGGAACTGATTGAAAAATGAACAATACCTTTTATCAGGCGTCCTTATGCTGTCCGAAAAGGAAGATTTCGGACGTTCCCTTTAATACAAAGGAGATTATTTCCGTCAGGAACAAAGAGAAGGACAGCCAGATTCTTCTTTTCCCTGAGCTTTCCCTCTCGGGGTACACCTGCGGAGACCTCTTTTTCCAGCAGGCCTTACTTTCTTCCTGCCTTAAGGGAGTCAAGGAGATAAAGGAAGCGAGCAGAAACCTAAAGGGACTAAGGGTAGTCTTCGGCCTTCCTCTTAGAAAGGATGACTCCCTTTATAATGTCGCCTGCGTAGTAAACGAAGGAAAGGTGCTAGGCTTTGTCCCTAAGTCCTATCTTCCGAACTATAGCGAATTTTATGAAGAACGCTGGTTTAAGGAAGGAAGAGGAATCGTCAAAGATACCATCCTCTTTGACGGAGAAGAAGTTCCATTTGGAACCGATCTGATTTTCTCTTCCGGAGAAAGGAAGATCGGAATCGAAATCTGTGAAGATCTTTTTGTCCCGGATAAGCCAAGCACCCATCTAGCCCTATCAGGGGCGAATGTCATCCTCAACCTTTCCGCCTCCGATGAAATCATCGGGAAAAGAGAGTACCGGAGAAGACTTGTCCAAGGACAGTCCGGGGACTGCTATCTCCAGTATCTTTATGTCTCTTCAGGAAGCGATGAAAGTTCTACGGACCTTGTCTTTTCCGGACAGAGGCTAGTCGGAGACAACGGTGGGCTCGTCCTAGACGGGCTTTATCCAGAGCCTAGTGAAGTAAAGCGGGTGATTCTCGACTATCAGAAGTCCCTTTATAACCGCAGGCATCAGACTTCCTTCGAAGGAAGGAAGGAAGAGAGGAGAGAGATTCCTCTCTCTCTTTCCCGCCTTGGCGGAAAAGAGGAAGCTTCCTTCCCCTATCTTCTTGCCTGCCTGAAGGAAAAAGACTACTGTGTCAATCCTTATCCTTTCATTCCGGGGGACAAGGAAAGGGAAGAGCGGACAAAGACCATTCTCTCTATCCAGGCACACGGGCTGATGACCCGGGCGGAAAAGACAGGAAGGAAGAACCTGATCATCGGAGTAAGCGGTGGACTTGATTCCACTCTCGCCCTTTTGGTCAGGAAGGAAGCAAAGAAGCTTCTTCCGGACCTGAATCTGATTGGCTACACCAGGCCGAATAAGGGAAACACCTCTTCCCTCACCTATAAAAACTCCCTAGACCTAAGGAAGGAAATCGGTGTGGAAATCCATGAGGTGGACATCCACGAAGGAGTAGAGAGCCATCTTAAGGACATCGGACACCCTCTCTCCTATCTTGGAGAGAAGGACACGGCCTATGAAAACGCCCAGGCCAGAAGGAGAAGGTATATCCTTAGGGACGTCGCCAATAGGAGAAATGGTCTTGTCGTAGGGACAGGGGACTTATCCGAGCTAGCCCTTGGCTGGTGCACCTATAACGGAGACCATAGGAGCAACTATGGGGTGAATGCCTCAATTCCGAAGACCCTGGTAAAGTATTTAGTCTCTTCCTATGCCAATTACTGCGGGGAAGAGAAACTGAAAGAGACCCTGCTCTCCATTCTCTCTACCCCGATTACCCCGGAGCTTACTCCAAACAAGGACGGCAAGATTGCCCAAAGGACGGAAGAGAAGATCGGAAAGTACGACTTAAACGACTTCTTTCTCTTCTATTTCCTCCGCTATGGATATGAGCCGGAGAAGATTCTTCTCCTTTCTTCCCTAGCCTATCCTTCCCTTCCCCTGGAAGAGAGGAAGGATAGCCTGAAACGCTTCTATAAGCGTTTCTATTCCCAGGCCTTTAAACGGAGCTGCCTTCCCGACGGTCCGAAGGTAGGCACCCTGTCTCTTTCTCCAAGAGGAGACTACCGTAGGCCATCCGATGCCGATGTGGAGTCGAGGATTAGTCGGATAGACAACCTATAATTTTAAGATGAACCGTCTCTAAGAGAAGCAAGGGAAAAAATCCCTTGCTTCTTTAAGTTTATGGAGAATACGGATTCTTTCCGGGATAGATCAAGTTAGAAGCAATGCGAAAGCGCTAGGATGGCCTTCTCTTTCTTTATCCCGTAGGGGCCTCTGCTATTAGAAGCCATTAGGCAAAAGAAGCCATCTAGGATGTACCAAGTAGAAAAATAGATAACAGAAATTACATAGGCAATTTCGTTATCCTTTTCATCCCGGATTTTTTTAGATATTCTATTATGTCAGTGAACAGAAAAAGTCATTTCCTTGCTTTCATGTAGTCTTTTCAGTAGAATGAAACCCGCTTTTCCCTTGTCGGACTTCTTATTCGTCTTACCGACAGTAAGATCTTTCGACAGACAGGAAACAGTTTTTTCGGTTTCATTCATAAACGGAGGATATTATTCATGAAAGCAGACAAAAAGAAGTTTCTTCTCTCTCTTGTCACCTTAAGGAGTCTATCCCTTGCTTCCTGCAAGGAAACTCCTTCTACCCCCTCTACCTTACCTTCTACCTCTTCTACCTCTACTACAGCAAAGGAAGAGACAAAGTATTCTCTCTCCTTTGATAAGAGCGATAAGGTCAAGGCGGAAATCAACGGACTTAGCGAAGGGAAGGCACTTCCCGGAGAAGAAGTCTCTTTCACTTTGACAAGTGATGAGGAGGAGATTCTTTCCGTAACCTCTCAGACTGCCTACCTGGTCAACAAGGAAGGAACCTATTTCTTCACTAGGCCAAGCCATGATGTGACTATAGAGGTGAAGTCAGAAGCCTTAGGGAATCCTTCAATCCTAGAGGTTAAGGACGTCGATGCCTCCTCCCTTCCGAACAATGTCGCCTCCTTCAAAGCCTACTTTGAAAAGGCGAGGAGCGTGGAAGGGACCTATTTTAAGAAGGGAACCTTGATCAACGATAATTTCTACGGCACTGTCGCCTATCAGGACTATGAGGCAGTGGCGGGAAAGAATGATGTTCTTGTCATCAAGGGACATCAGAAAAGGAATGCCAGCGACAGCTATTCCACTTTCTTCTCTTCGGAAAAAGGAAGAGAGGACAATATCTATTATTCCTTTTCTTCCTCTTCCTCTCTTAGCAGTGCACCGGAAGTCTCGGATACCTATTCCTTTAAGACCATCATTAAGGATGATAGCGAAGCAGTCGGTGTCGAAGAGATTAAGGAGAGCGATGCTAAGTTAAATTATTCCTCCTTAGGCGGAGCAAAGAGCATCTATGACAGGTTCTTCGCCGATAATGCTTCCTTCAGACTCGAGGACTACAAGGATCCCCTTCCTTCCTATACCTACAGCCTTAAGGACATTACAAAGTCCGTGTCCGAGGATAAAAAAAGTGCCTCGTTTGATCTGAAAGCCTACTACACATCCTGGAACGGGACAGACTGCTATGATCTCTCCTTTGTCTTTGACGGGGACAGTTTCCTTAAAGAGGCTAAGCTGACAAAGGTCAGCTATGGGGATGGAGAGTACGATGAGACGACAAAGCTCCCTTTAGATGGGGCCAAAGGAACAGTTAAGGGCACCTATCAGATTAAGAGGGAACGTGGATATAAGCCGACCCTGAATAAGAGGGATATCTCCTCTTTCGCCATGGACGACTATGATATCTCCCTTTCCTATTCGCTTTCCGGGGAAACCAAGGAAGCCGATAGGAGCAATGCCGTCGTGGAGAATGGTTCGACTCTTTCCTTCTCCTTCCTTCCTAAGGATAATAAGCCGACCCTTATCCTGCCCCATCTTAAAGAAGTAGCGGGGGGAGAGGGTTATGTCGACAGGAAAACCCTGACCGTGAGGAAAGAAGGGGAGTTCACCCTTGTCTTCGATAACGGATTCGGAAAGGAAAAGAAAATCAAGGTCACCTCCATAAAGCCTAAGGCTTCTTCTCTTTCGGCCAAGATTCCGGGCCACATCTATCTCAATGGGACGGCTTCCCTGACCATTTCCGTCCTTCCGGAAAAAGCCGATCAGGATGTCACAATCAGTAAGAACGATGACTCTGTCGGAGAAGCCGAATTTAGTCTGAACCAGGATGGGACCTATACGGTCAAGGGGACTAAGCTAGGCAAGGCATCCTATACGGTTGCTTCGAAACAGAATAGCGAAGTCAAGGAAAGCATTTCTTTCGAAGTCATTGAAAAGCCTGATGCTTCCAAGTTCAAGAACAACGTCTTAAGTAAGACCTTCTACGGGGAAGGAGGCGGCTATAAGGGAGTTGTCAACTTCAATGAGGATGGAAGCGGAAAATATAAGACTGCCACAACCGGAAGGTATGGTGCTTACGAAAGTGAAGCCTCCTTCACCTGGACCTTTGACGAAACGAACCTCACCTTTAAAATCAGTGGCGCGGAAGGAAGCTATTATACAAACCGTGGCTTTACCTCTTTCTCGGCCATAAGCGAAAATCTGGCAGAGGGCAGCTTTGTTAACTATGACTACTATGGCACAGCTACCTCTTTCACCCTGGAAAGGACAGGAGAGGAGAGAAAGGACCTCTCAAACTTTGACTAATGAAAAAGAATCTGCTTTTTTTAGCTTTTCTTTCTTTGTCCCTTCTTGGCTGCGGGAAGCCTTCTGAGTCTTCTTCCCCTAAGCCATCTTCTCCCTCTGAAGTGCCCTCTAAAGGCAGTGAAAACCAGACAACGTCTATTTCTCCTTCGACTAGCCAGGGAGACGCTGATTTCCATGCCCCTACGACCGTCTCTTCCCTCTTTGACTATCTCGACAAAACCGGAAGAGAGAAAGAGAATGAAGAGGGGGTAAGCTACCACCGCGATTATTCTTCCTATGAACTGAGTCTCTATTCCGACAGACTCACGGAAAAGAGCGAGGACGGGGAGGCTTTCTCTAATGATGCCCTCTTTGTTTCCGGAAAGGAAAAGAAGACCATCTCCTATGACTACAAGGACGATAAGGAAGTGGAAGAGGATACCTATCTTTCCTTAAAGGAGGTAGATAATGGCACCTTCTATTCCATCCTTGACTATGGAAAGGGGAAGGATAAGGACAAGGCGGAGAAGACCTCCATCGGGAATTCCTCCCTTACTTACCAGAACAAAACGAAGCTTAATGCCTTAGACTCCCTGTATACCTTCTATACCTCGAAAGTCAGCAAGAACGTCGTTGCCGGAGTCGATGACATCACGCCAAAGAGGGAAGGCAATCAGATCAGCTATCATCTCACGCAGGGCTGGGAAGAGACAATCGGCGACAATAAGTACAAGTTCGCTGCCGTCATCGACGTTTTTCTTGACGGCAAAGGAAGACTATCTTCCTATTCCTATGACTATAAGGAGTATCAGCCGGAAGTGGACGATGAAGGAAATTCAACCGGGAATCTCACCCTTTTAAGCCAGGTCAAGGATGCTGTCACGATCGTCTTTGGGACTAAGTCTGCCTATAGCTACTCTTCCCGGCTTGACGAAGGGAAAGAAGCGGTGAATCCTCTTGACTACTTTAGGAGAGATTATACTCCCGCCCTTTACTCCTGGGACGGAGTAGGGACAGAAAAGAAGAAAGAAGATGCCCTCTCCTTCCCTGTCAATAGGTATGTGGAAGCCATGGCCGAATCCCCCGTTCCGGAAAAGGCCCTGGATTCTAAACTGACCATTACCGAAAGCAGCAACAAGGAAGTAATCTCCGTCTCCTCAAATGGCGTAGTCAAGGCCATCGGACTTGGCGAGACTACCCTGACCATTGTCTCCGAAACCGGGATCAGGAAAGAAGTCGCCTGCAAGGTCGTCTCCCCTAAGCTTACCTCCATCATGGCGGCGACTTATTCTTCCTTCCACTACAAGGGGGATAAGGAGACCCTGTATATCTATAAGACTCCGGATAACTCCTTAGATGAGATAGAGGTCGTTTCCCTGACGGAGGAGATCATCCAAGTCGTCAAGGAAGAAGACGGAGGCTATTCCCTGAAGAACGTAGGACTTGGGGAAGGAAAGGTGGAAGTAAGAAGCAAAACCGACCCAAGCGTCAAGACGAGTGTTTCCTACACGGTCATCGAAAAGAAAACCGTCGAAGAGGTGAAGAAGAATGTGGTCGGCTCCTGGGTCGGAGACGTTCCTTCCAGGAACTCCTCCACGAGGGTAAAGGATGCCTTCACCATCGTCTATAAGGAAGACGGAACAGGGACATTGACTCTGAATAAGGAAGGGACAGGTTACACCTTTGTCGTCGGGAAGGCCTATGACTTCACCTATACTTTCCTTGAGAAGGGGAGATATGAGGACCGTCCTGTATCCCTGACAAGGTCAACCATCGTCCTAGACCACGGCTCGGTCACCTGGACCTATTCCAACAACACGGCCGACTTCTATTACAGCGGAAGTAACGCGGAGATTACCTTCGCCACCAATAACTCAGAAGAATTCGGGGCCATGGTCCAGCTCTCGGCTACGCGTCAATCCTAGTTTCCATCTTCATCAAAAAAGACTGCCGCATCGAACGGCAGTCTTTTTTCTATGATTGAAGTTGCTAATTGGAGTTAAGCTTAAACGCTCTTCTTATCCTAATGTCATCCTTATTCTTCTGGGTGAGTGAGAAGAGAAGAATAGACCCGGATAAAGGCGGCCGGACGGGCTTCATTATTCCAGTTCAGTTCGTTTCCGATTGAGATCTTATAGTCCCCTTTCTGGTAAAGATCATAGCCTTGCTTATCTTTATCACTCGTCAGAGTATATCCGCTATCAAGAAGAAGCTGCTTATAGTCTGAAATGAACTTGGTGACGATGGCTTCCTGTCCATCCTCTAGCCTATTTGTGCGGATATAGGCACATTCCGGATTTGTGCCATCGGCCCGTTCCCATAGGACGGAGGTGCTATAGCCTGGCTCATAGTAGAGGAAGGGGACGGCATCATAGATGTTCCATGCCTTCCTCTCCTTCGCCAAGGAAGGATAGGCTTCTTCAAAGGACGTCGGATGGGCGGGCTCAGTTGCCTTAGAGAAGTCAATACCGACCTGTGCACTTCCATAGGAGGAATAGTCAATCGTCAGTTCGTAATCCGTCGTTCCGTCACTCCTTTTCGCCCTGGCCTTGCTCAGATGGTTGTTTTCGCCTAGGACGATCGTTCCCTCGCCGACATAGGTATGTAAGAGAGTCCAGGTTGTCGGAATATAGGAGCAGTAGGAGATGAACTGCGCATTACTTCCTCTTGAGACAAAGGTGTCTGCCACATCGGTCTTGTCGAAGATCTCAGCGGCGAAATCGAAGGTCGGATAGCGGTTTACCGTATTCCCGCTGCTATCCGTCCCGTTGAAAACCGAATTATGCTTCTTGGTGATAGTTGTGGTATTTTTCCCGTCATCGTGTTCGTACTCATAATAGTTGCTGTCATCGACCTTATGGACCCCGGTATGGCTAAGGACCTGTCCACCGACCGAGTAGACAATGTCGATTGTATCCTCGGTATAGGTATAGACCGTCTTCTCATCCGCCTTCCCGCTTGTCTTCCGGGTGACGGAAGAGACATAGTTCTTTAGGCCTTTCCTTGTCTTCAGGGTTTCGGAGATCGGATCCTGGTAGGATTCATGCGGGTATTTGGCTAAATGTTCGATCTTTGCGCTTCCTAGCTCAGACAGGGTAGAAGTGATTTCCCTTCCGTATTTCCTCTCTATGTTCTCATTGTCGTTCGTGTTTCCTTTGTAAGGGTCGACGACGACATGGAAGGAAGATATGGTTCCGTTTTCCACGGAGAAGTACCTGTCATCCGGTGTCCTGTCTTCCTGATAGAAGTTCCTGCAGATTTCACTTGCCGCCTCATAGCCGCCGATAAAGTGATAGGTCTGACCATGGTCGAAGGTGGCAAAGTCGTCCTTAGTCACAGCAGAAGAATAGCCAAGGTAGTTAAAATACGGGGAAGCCTCCCAGTACCTCTTACTCTGGTCCTCATCGGTATTGGTGAGCACCTTCTTCCGGACGTTGTTCTGAAAGTCGAGGTATTCGCTGGCGAGATAGCGTCCGTCCCGGACGTATTTCTTTTCAAAGGTCTTTCCATCGCTTTCTGTAACGTTAATCTGATAGGCATCGGTAAGGTTTGGCGTGAGAGAGTCCGACTGGTCTTCATTCTCTTCGAATACCGTCACCCCGGTGCTCTTTCCGTTCTGGCTTGGAACATAGTTGACGTCATAGGAATAGTAGGTCTCTACGCTCTCCCTCTTCCTCGAAGAGGAGACAGTCGAAAACCTCTCTTCGCTCCTTAGCGTGAAGTCATCGGAGACCGTGACTTCATACTGGGAATAAATACTTTCATCATTTTTCAGTCTTGCCGTGATGATTGCTTTTCCGTACCCATTTGCAATCAGATTCACTTCCGGCCTTTTGCCGTTTAAGGGATTACTTCCGATGGCGACGATGTTTTCGTCGCTCGATGTCCATTCGATGTCTCCTTCTACCCCGTCCCTTTTTAGATAGATGGCACGGATAGCATCCTTATAGAGGTCTCCCTGCCTAAAAAGGGTAAGGCGCTTATCGACATGGAGTCCCTGCTCCGAGGAAGGCTTTTGCGTAGAAGAGCCTTGAGAAGAAGAGGGTTCTTCTAAAGAGGGCCTACCTGCCGTATCGGAAGGTTTTGTTGTCGGTTCGTTCTTGACGCAGGCGCTTAACGGAAGAAGAAAAGCAAGAAGAGAAAGCAGTGTCGCTTTATTTTTGTTCATGATTACTATGCTCCTTATCTACTATACAGGTTATCTAAAAACTGTTTAATGCTAAACACTTTTAATAGATTTGTCAATCCTAATGACCGGCTAAGACGAAAAGAAGACTTTCTTTGTTTCCGTCGTCAAACAATACTCAGAATTATGAAAAGGCTTTCTTAAGGCTTATTCTTCCTTTATAATGGTTTTATTGACTCTCAATTGAAACAACAAGGAGGTTTTATGAGTTTCAAGAAAATCGTTGTTGCCGGTGGAGGCGTGTTAGGAAGCCAGATTGCCTTCCAGGCCGCCTATTGCGGATTCGAGGTGACCATCTGGTTACGGAGTAAATCGAGTATTACCCGTACCCAGCCGAAGATCGACCATCTTAAGGAGACCTATATCGAAACCATCAAGAAGAGGGATACTCCGGAAGGGAAGGCAGACAATGTCTTTGCCCTTGGCATTGCCGATAAGGACTCTTTCGATGCCAAGGCCTGCCTAGATAAGGTCGAAAAAGCCTATTCTTCCCTAAAGCTGGAGTTAGACAGGAAGAAGGCGGTGGAAGACGCAGACCTTGTCATCGAGTCTAGGGCTGAGAACGAAAAGGACAAGATTGTTTTCTATAAGACCTTGGCCCCACTCCTTCCACAGAAGACGGTTTTAGTCACAAACTCCTCTACCCTTCTTCCTTCCAGGTTTGCAAAATATACCGGCCGTCCGGATAAGTACCTTTCCCTGCATTTTGCTAACTCCATCTGGAAGAATAACACGGCCGAGGTGATGAGCCAGCCTCAGACAAGCCAAAAGAGCTTTGATGAAGTTGTTGCCTTTGCCAACGACATCCGTAGGATTGCCCTCCCTGTATTAAAAGAGAAGAGCGGCTATCTTCTTAACTCCATGCTCGTCCCCTTCCTTCTTTCCGGACTTGATCTCTATGTCTCCGGTGTCAGTGACCCTAAGAGCATCGACTTAGCCTGGACAAGAGGGACAGGAGCGCCGAAAGGTCCTTTCCAGATCTTCGATACCGTCGGCTTAAACACTGCCTACAACATCGTCAGGCAGTATCAGAAGGTTCCAGGGCTGCTTTCCCCCATCCTCAGAAAGAGGAGGAGGCCCTATAACTTCAAACTGATGGCCAAGGTTTTAAAGAAGTATATCGACGAAGGGAAGCTTGGCAGGGCTTCCGGAGAAGGCTTCTACAAGTACAAATAGGTTTCGGTTAGGCTAAGCAAGACTTTGATCGGACAGGGGTCATTTAAAAGACCCCTGTCCTATCTTGTCTTCTTCCTCTTTTCTGCGGTAAAATATTCTGTCTTTGAATTGAGTCCCCCCTCCTTTCAACGACACTATTCTTCCTCTTTTGGGCGTATGGTGGAATTGGCAGACACGCAAGACTTAGGAACCTGCTAATTACAGGAATTCCATCGTCCTAAAATCCCGTATTTATCGGAAGATTTCCGAAAAGTGCGGACGAAAGAAGCCTGCGGACAAGGCCAAAAATTGAAATTTCCCCAAAATTTTCCTCAAAAAAGGTTAAATGCGGACGAGTTTCAAGGTATAATCTAGAGGCTGTGCGGACGAAGTCTAGAACATACGTTGCGGACCAATGCGGACGGCAGAGAAAGGTGCGGACATCACCTGAGGCGAAAGCTTCGAAACGTCCGAGGAATATCAACGTCCTGGTGGCGAAATCGGTACACGCGATAGATTTAGGATCTATTGGAGAACTCCATGCAGGTTCAAGTCCTGTCCAGGACACCACGATTGAAACACGCCTTCGATTCCTAGAAAGGATATCGGAGGTTTTTTCTTTGTCTCCGAATAGGTGGCGAATATGGATCCGAATTTCAAGCCTTACAGAACAGGGATGATGACTGTCTTGGAGCGTTATCCCTGCGGAAAAGGAAACGGCAAATCCAAAGGACGGATGTTTGTCTATTACTTATGCAAATGCGACTGCGGAAAGGAATTCATCGTCGGAGGAGATGAACTATCCAAGCATCCCTATTCTTGTGGGTGTACTCCGAAACCGAATAAATCGGAATCGGGGAGACCAAATGACTGGGCGCTAGGGTATGACAGAGAGAAACATACGATGACTTGCATGCTGAAACACACAAGAGCTGTCTATGCCACCTGCAAGTCCGGTGTATCTGGAGTCACATATAACAAGAAAAGAAAACGCTGGGAGGCTTATATCACCTTCCAGCAGGTTGATCATTATCTTGGATCATACAAGACAAAACAGGGAGCCATTAAAGCAAGAATAGATGGAGAGAAGAAATACTTTGATCCGTATATCAAAGAAGAAAAATCAAAGAATTAGCCTTCATTTAACCCCATCGATAAGTTGATCTTTCCATTTGCTGATGTATTCTTCGATTGTCTTCCAAGTTATCAATCCCTTTCCAATCGAAACGTTCATATACTTGCAAGGTAGAGCATCGTAAAGTTCTTTAGGGAAGAACTTGTTGAAAGCATCATAGCCAAGAAGTCCGTATGTTTCGATATCTTTTTTCTTCTTTTCAGGGTTGAAGGCAAGTGTCTCTCTATCGTAATCAAAGATATTGAAAAGACCGGCAAGCCCTCCTCCGACACTAAGCATATTGTCAGCCACAATATTGAGGTGATTCGCAGTGACTGGGGAAACAACCTTCACCATCTCTTCTTTAGAAGAAACGCCAATCAATTTAGTCTTACTAATGATTCCTTCGTTACTTACCGCTATGAACTGATGATCGATGAACTCCTTGGCGTCATAAGAATGCAAATAAACGTACTTGTTTAGGTCTACGTCAAAATATCCATGTTCGTAAACGAAATTAGTTTCATTGCCATTAGAGAAAGTGAGATGGACCACGTCGTATATTTTAGATTTTGCTTTAAGGTGATCATTGATGATCACACGATTTGGCTCAAGTCTTCCGCTTTCATGATTGAATGACAAAACAATATCGCCTGCACGGATTAAACCGGCTTGTTTATATGAGCCATCAGCCATCAATATTAAAGAAGTTGAAAGAATACATTTATTTTCATTTACAATGTTAAACACTTGATTAATAGTGTTTCCTTTCGCCTTTCCTATGACAGTGCAGGTGAGCGTTACTTTATCAGGGGTAGCGCCCAGACTAGTATTCGCATTCGCTCCCCCGGCAATCGTGGCCGTTACTTCAAGGCTTCCTTCCTTTTCATGAATAGTTTTGTCACCAATATAGGCTCTTTCATCCGCCTCACCTTTAATGATCCATGTGATTGAAGTAATATCATCAAGCCCGAGTTTATTACCGGATTTTCCAATAATTGAGGCGGTAAACTTGTAATCCCCATCTTCAAATATCCCACCGGAAGCAATGCCTTTTTCACAATTTATTGTAATTGTGGAAACTTCCTCAATTGCTGTAGCTGGCTTAACAACCGCAACATCATAGTTTGCTGTTTTTCCATCACAAATTAAACTGATTGTCGCTTCGCCTTCAGAAAGTGCGGTCACAAGCCCATCTTGATCGACAGATGCAACAGATGGATTAGAAGACGACCAAGCAAAATTCTTATAATAAGCCTTATTAATATCGTTAATTTCTCCAGAAAGTTGAAGCACGGTTCCAGCATCTATGGTATGTGTCGACCCGATTATCGATATACTTTGAACATCAAATTCATTAATTCCATCCTTATTATTGGAAATTGATAAATTGCTATTAGTCGCCGTAACAATATTGGTAGAATTCGAATAAGATACCAAACTATTTTTCTCATAAAGTTTATTATTACAAAAGGCTTTGTACAAATTTGACACAAAATTTATCTTATAATTTCCAATTTCATCAAGAAAAATGACTTTTTGATAATCAGAAACTCTTTCGTTAATGGAACCATCATTGATAATTAAATCATAAACCGGAGAAAACGTACTAGTACTTGAAAAAACATTTAAGCCTGCACAGATTTTTTTCTTTTTTTCAGATGCCAAAGGGGTTATTGTAAGTTTTTCTCTAATTTCCAAATAATCTTTAGTTACCCATGGTGGAATAGGAACAGTATTTGTATTACCACCATAGTTCCATGGTTCATTTGAAATAATTGTTTCGTTCTTTTTTGTAATGTGTGACGAGTCATCACAATAAATCAAACCTGCTAGAGTGGTAAAATCAAGTTTGCCCCCATCAAGAATCTTTAATATTCCGTTTTCTTTTAAAGGGTATCCATTTCTTCCACTTCCTTTGATGCCCTGTCCAATACCATTGCTGCCATCTAAAAAGCTCGAATAAACAATTAGTTCATTTCCTTTCAGTAAAACATTTTGGCCAACAGACAATTTACTACCAGTAAGGACCTTCATTCTTTGCTTGCTTATGTCATATACGCAGTTGCTTTGACTTGGGAGAGCGTATAAGCCGATTTCAAGTTTATATGAGAGTGGAAAATATGCTTCTTTCGTACTCAATTGAACTGTTTGTCCTTTCATTTCAAGATTAAGTTCTAAATAGGATAACGAAAACCCTCCATAGAAATTCAAAGAAAGGGTGTCAGTTTTACGAGTGTATTTGGACAAAAGGTAACCGTTTTCTTTTAGTTGAATGATAAAGTTTGCGGTGTTACCAATTAAATTTTTGACAATTGGCACCGTTTCATCAACATTGATATTATCATATTTTACATAAACATTAATAACAGCATAGACACTTACTGAATAGCAAATTTTTGTTTGGCAGCTAATGTTTCTAACTTGAAAGATATTGAAAGGAGAACATCTCTTCTTCTCAATTGCTCCATCAGTCATAGAATAAGAATAAATGAAGCCTCTATAGTCATTGATGACGAATGGAATATATAAAGAGCCTTTTTCTATCAAAAAAGAAGAAGAACCACTTGTTTCTTCATCGATAAAGCCAAAGCAATATGTGGTAGCCGAATCAGAACTTTGTTTAATTTTCGCATTCCCAGCCAGAAGAATTCTCGAATAACTGTGCGAAGTCTGCCCTACATTGCCCGCTCCGCTTGTTCCTCCGCTTAAGTAACCACTTATGAGCAACGTCCCATTATTGGTCAAAGTCTTGCCGTTCTCGATTTCAAGAGTGATTCTCAAAAATCTATTAGCAGAATTTTCCGCGAAAGAGTCATAGCCTGAATTCCCTTGATCTCTTTGAGACTTCTTCATATTTTCAATGTATGTATTTAAAGAAGAAGCATCAGTCACTTCTTCCTCCGACGCTTTGTCGGTCGGAACAAAAAGAGTCACACCAGATTTTATTTCGCAGTCTCTAGAAATTTTATACGTGACCTGGTCAGGGAGAGTATTATTTGTACTATCGTTATAGTTTGGCTTTGATGGTGGAATCACACAGACAATATCGCCTGATTTGGCCACATCCAATGCCTTTTCAATCGAAGTGTACTTTACCCTATCATTACCAACGATATAGGCTACAGGTTTTGAAGTGTTGTCAAGGTTTTTGAGGGCATATTCCTGATGGGATTGCACAATCCAGCTAGAATAGCCGATAGTCGCGACAAGACTTGCACAAGATAAGACCAACAAGGCAGTTTGCTTGATTTTGTTCTTCATGCAGTCACCGCCTTTACGTTAATGGATAACGACAGACCTGAAGCGGATAATTTTGGATAGACTGCCGTTTCGTAATCAGAGAAAGAAAATCCGAGACGAATCTCAAAATAGATATGGCCAGATTCGTACAATCCGCCCGTATTTTCAATTGCGAATCGAGTTGTCGCTGTCTGATTGGAGATATTGCACTTTACAGATGAGGTGAAATTACTAGAGAATCCTTCCTTATCGAAGCTATAAAAAGCGTTGTATGTTCCGTCTTCTGATTTTTCCAGATAACTATCATTAAAAATACCAAATGTCCCTGTATTAATAATCTCGAAATCGAAAGATAGAGTATTGTCCGAAGAAAGCAGTCTACTGAAACCCTCATCCGAAGTATTGATTATCAAAGGAAAGTAGATATTTCCATTCGAAACAAATGTTTCATCTTGCACTATCCCATAAGGGGAATACCGAAACATCTCCGGCGTCTGAATTCGAAATATGTTTTGTAAATCTATAACATCCGCTGCACCGACCTGGATCTGAGCTTCCGCACTGGCAGCTCCGCCGATAGACCAGGCGGAGAAACCAATAGAAATCAAAGAGACATTACTTAGAAATAGTAACCCCCCCCCGCAAATCCTAGATGAAATCTTCTTCAGTTTGATCTTTTTCATGTCAGTCAGTTATTTATGTCAAAAGTTTACCACATGTCCATCAAAAAGTAAAATTTCATTGATGCCGTCTAGCTTTTTTCAACTTATCATTAGACAAAAGGTTAAGAAAAGCCCCACAAAACGTGAGGCTGATGGCTAAGACATCTCCTTCTTAGCATCCTTATCGTCTTTTTCGTTGTCCAATGCAGAAGACAAAGCTTTCAGGGTACTACCTTTCTTCATGTCATCATAATGGGCATAGACCTGTTCGGTCGTAAGTAGATTGGAGTGACCAAGCCATTTGGAGATGTCTTCCATAGGGACTCCCTGATGACGGAGAAGCGTTGCACAGCTATGCCGAAGATCATGGAAGCGGATATGAGGCATGTTATTGTCGTCGAGAAGGCGCTTGAAACAAGCCGTCACCCAGTTCGGTCTCACGAGATCCCCGTTTTCGAAGACATAGATGTAATCGTCGAATTCATGGTTGTAGCGGTTTCCGAAAAGCATCTTCATCTTCTCCTGGCGTTGCTTCATCTTGAGAAGCATGTCCACGGTGGCATCGCTAAGAGGGAGAGTCCGGAAGGAGCTCTTGTTCTTGGTCGTATCCTTGAGGAAAAGCTGATATTCTTTCCCGTTGGATGTCTCGATGACCGTGTGCTTGATCGTGATGGTCTTGTACTGGAAGTCAACGGCATCCCATTTCAATCCGCAGATTTCCTCGCGTCTCAGGCCATAATAGGCACCCATGTAGATGGCAAATTCCAAATTGGTCTTCTTCGATATCTCGAAGAGCTTCTTGAGCTGCTCTTCGTTATAGAAATTGCCTTTGAAGATCGTCTTCTTCGGCTTCTCGGCGCGATCAGCGATGTTGTTGACGATATAGCCTCTTTTGAAGGCATACTGAAGGGCGGAACGGATGGAGCCGTGATAATGTCTCAAGGTATTCGAACCGACGTACTGCGCTCTGTCGCGATAGAAAGCCTCGATGTCCTCCGGCTGGATTCCGGTCAGCGTGATCTTGTGTTCATTGAACCAAGGGCCCACGGAATGGAACACATGGCTTCTCAATGTCGAGACCGTAGCTGGTGCGAGGCTTTCCTTATGGATGTTGTACCAGAGGATCATGAAATCCCCGAAATACATCTTCTTGCCTCTTTTCAGTCCGAGCGTGGCCTCCTGTATCTGGGCAGGAGTCAGATCCTTGACTTCCGGATAGACGGGAGGACGTCCGAGCTTAGAAGAGGTCACGATTGCCCCTTCTCTTAAGATCTTCCAGTTCTGATCGTAGAGATAAAGCCCAAGCCGTGCCAATGTCTGGTTGGTCGCGTTGACGGATTCGAGATTGAAGGCTCCCGGAGCGGAGAGCTCCTCAATCAGATGCTTTGCTTCCTTCTTGCGGTCTTCCTTGACGAGGATCTTGAGAGGAACCCAGCGTTCCTTTCTCTTTCCGTTCTCGCCTTTGAAGGAGACGCAGCAATACCATTCCTTATGCTTTTCCCGTAAGGTGAAATTGACTCTCATAGGTATCAATCGCCAATCTCAATGGCCTCATAGCCTCTTGTGCGGGTGCGTGGCACGTTGATGACTTTGACGATTCCTTTTTCCTTCTCTTCCGGGATGCCTGGATAGACCTTGGCTCCGTTTTCCTTCATCTGTCTTTCCTTTTCCTCGCAATAGCCGATCATATCGGCGATGTCCTGCTTCAAAAACAATCGGCATGTCCCAAACTTGAAGCTTTTGATTTCATCCTTCATTACGAGCTTTGAAATCAAACGTTCCGACACTCCCAAGAACTGAGACAGTTCCTGGGAAGTGAGAACATCGCTGAGCTCATCAAAATTGACACGTTTCTTGCCTGGTTTCTTTTCCATCCAAATTTCCTCCTCTTTTTGTCTAGACTCCGAATACCTCTAAAAGAGAATATCCGGCTCTTACGTACCATCTTTCGTCGCCATGGATATCCAGATCGGCATCCACGGCCTGTTCCTTCCTTATTCCGAGCCGGTAGCAGATGGCGTGAAGCGCAAGCTCCGCTGACAGGCTCTGTATGGAACGCTCATGGAACCCTCTTTCCGAGAGTCCCTGATAGATATAGCTGCATATGGCAAGGCGTTCCTTTCTGCCATAGAGATAGCAATCCCTCACCTTGACGGAATCTTCAGAGATGGCGATTCCGACATCCTTTCCGTAAGGAAGAACGATGTTTCCATTCTCGTTTACCGAAAAGTCTGCTCTTCTGATATCGTTTGTGTTTCTAACGAAGAAAGTCACAGACACGCATATAGCTTGGATGAGAAGGTAGAAGCAAAGCCATCTACATCTCGGCCTGTCTCTGTTTCTGGTAATCATATCGGAGCTTCTCGATTTCCTTGGCGGTATAGAACCCGTAATATCCTTCCGGTCTCGGAAATCCGAGTTTGCTATATTCCTCTTCCAGTCCTTCCTTCAGATCCTTCAGCCCTTCCGAGAGATGGCCGCATTCGAAGTATCTCCACTTCCCGTCCTGTCCGAACACATAGCAGAATTCAATCCAGGAATCAGGGCTATCGATATCCTTCAAATCAAGGTTCCTCGCTTCCATCCCCTTCTCGTTTCTGTCCCGGCCATAGAAGACCGTGACGTCTTCCTGGCGGTCATCGAAGGAATGGGGTCTATCAGGATCGAGCTCGATGTCCGTTCCTAAGGAAGACATGCTTCCCAAGGAGAGAAGCTTATCAACTCTCTCCTTGGTGGCATAGTGATCAAGAAGCATCGCCCCGTTATAGGTGAGGTATCCGTCGCAGTGGCAATATACGCAGGTATACGTGCCGTCAGGATTCTCTCTGCAGATGTAGCTTCTCGTGCTCATGTATTTAGAAGCAGTAGGTGGAACCGCTCAAGGAGATGGAAGTGACGTTGATGGAGCTTAGCGTCAATCCGAAGGACTTGGCATAGCTGACGCCGTTCACCTTGCAGGTCCAGTCGAAGACCGGCTTGGTTCCTGAGAACTCGTCCATGAAGTCGGTCTTCGTGGCGGAGCCGAGATACCAAGTCGAGCTGCAGGAGCTCCACGGATCCTCGCTGTCGTCATCGGAATAGGCTTCCTGCCAGGTGTACTTCCCGCCTTTGGTTGTGAGGAATTCGTTGGCCTTGAACGCTTTCTTGAAGAAAGACGTGGCATCCTCGGCCCCCAATCCGACGAAGCCGGTGAACGCATCGTCCTGAAAGCTCATGTTTGCCTGATTCTCCGTTTTGTAATTGTTTAGTTCCTTCATGGATTTCTCCTTGACCCAAGCCAAGAAATCCGGGTTCCAGGAATAGGTGACGTCCGTCACGTTCTTGTCGACCAAGACGGTTCCTCCGGTGGTGTCGACTCTCGGATTGATGGCTGGGACCTGCCCTTCGACGAGGTTGATGGCATCGGGAAGGATGACGTTGATCCGTTCTCTGAAGTCGAAGGTCATGGTTCCCTTGACGTTCGGATTGGATTCGGCATACAAAGTCAGGACGATCTTCTTGGTAAACGCCTTGAGACAGTTGACCTTGACCTCATGCTTGATGGTGTCGTGCTCGAGAGCGACGGTCCCGCTCTCCACGTTCGTTCCGTCCTGATAGGCGATCTTTGCAATGATCTGGTCGGTGTAGATCGTAGGAGTGACGGAATAAGTGAGGTCGTAGGTTCCGTATTTGGCGCCGCTCTTGGCGTTGTAGGCGCATTTGATGGCGACTTGGTTGTCCTTGATGGCAACGGTCTCGCTATTCTTGCCGTCATCGGATTTGGAGTTCTTCCCAAGCGTGTAACCGCCATAGAAGGCACAGCCAAGCCCTGCAATGAGGGCCAATGCCCCTAAGACGATATAGGGCGCCTTGCGCTTCCTGTTCGGCTTCGAGACGCTGATTGCGTTTGTCTTGTTCTTTTTCATCGATGTGTTTTTCTCCTTTTGTTTCCTATTCCATATTCGGAGAGACATGCTTTGCTCCGCCTTTTTGGACATAGGTCTTTCTGTCTGAATCGTATCTGTAATCTTCCTGACATCCCCAGAGATCGAAAGCCAGCTTGTAGGCGTCGATAGATTGGTCTAAGAATGTCCCTTGGAAATCGATCTTCCCATCCGTCATGAGCGCATATCCGACATGGTTCCCGATCTCCTCGTCGCTGTAGAGGAAGGCGATCTTCATCTCCGGATGTTGCTTGGAAAGTTCAAGCACGGCCTGGAGTGCAGGATCCCACGCCGTCTCGAAGAGGATGGATTTCCCGCCGTCTGTGATTTCCGTTGCGCTGGCGTTCCATTTGGTTCCCCAATGTCGGATGGACCACTCATACCAGTTGGAAGAGCCGTATTTCATCACGTTCTCGCAGCTCCTCTTACCTAACCCGATGACCTTTTCTAGGTCGTCTTTGTAGTGTTTGACAAGGAATTCGTATTCTTCCTTGTCGGCGCTTTTATGGGGAGACATCTGGGAGGCTTTGAGCTTTTCGGTGAGGTCTTTGTATTCCTCTTCATCCATCTTGCCCTCCTTGGTCCCGGCATAATCGCAGCTTGGATCTTTTCTGGCGAGATAGAGCTTCACGCCGTCATAGCTCCGGCTACCGCATTCGATCATCAGGCTTTCGGGCATCTTGACGATGGTGTTCAGATCAAGCTCCTCTGTTCCGGTGTTTTGATCTCTTCGGAAATGTTCCTTTTTGATTCGGTCGACGTATTCCTTCTTTCCGACCATGATCTTGTTCTTCACGTAGTTTGGCATCGTTTCCTCCTCATTCCATTTGCTTCTCCGTTTTCCCGTCCGCTTCGTCTTCCTCGAGGAATTCAGAATAGGGATCTCTGTAGAGGTCTCTCGAATCGTAGTAGATATCCTCATCGATTCCTTCCTGGTATCTCCCCGTCTCCTCGAATCCGATGCCGCGCTCGTTGGCATAGAAGGTCATCCGCCATACTTCCGATTTCTTCATAGCCTCTAAAAGCGGTACCAACGTTTTGTTCTCTTCCCTTTCTTCCTTCGAGATGAAGAAGGAGGAGTACGCGGACCATGCGCATTGGCATTCGATGCGTAGGCAGCTCATTCCATGGTCGTTTTTCTCTTCATGTACTTCATCGAGGAAGCATCGCTTGATATGCCTGCCGTCTGATCGTTTCGGATTTCCGTCTTTGTCCATGAAGAAACCAAGGAACCTGTCCTTGTTTCTCGATGGCAGGACGACAGCCATCTCCACATCGGCCCAGTTCGCCATCAGGCACAGGATCCTACGCTTCCAGCTTGGAATCCCATTGCGGAGAAGAGGAAGCCCTTTGGGTCGTTTTTCTCTTCCTCGCTGTCCTTCTTGAAGGCAACGTAGGACCTATGGAAATCCTTGATGATGTCGATGCCTCTGTAGTAGAGATAGAGCCACTTCCATTCCTCTACCGTGAAATCCCCGATGATGACGATGATGATGTAGACGTTCCGGTAGAATCCGATCATCTCGGCATCCTCCACCATCTTCCTGAATCTCTTCTCGTCGTCGAGCTTCCGGTAGGAGGAGAGGAAGGCTTCGTATTCCTTCCTGACTTTCGTCTTCACCGACTTCCTCATTTCGTTTGCCGTAAGCGGCGTTTTCTTTTTCGCTTTCATCAGAAGGCCTCCATTTGCTTGTTTATAAGCGCATCGTAGCTTCTCTGAAGCGGACCGATCACCTTCGAGTATCGGAAGGCACCTTCCAAGGACATCCCATGGAGGTTGTTCCGCTCACAGTATTCGAGTGCTTCCTTGACCTGTTTGTCGGTAAGGGAAATCGAATCACCGCTCTCAGGATCGTATCCGCAGAGGATGATGGGGCCGCAGATGACCCCTTCGGTCTCCGGCGTGACGATATTCGGCTTCATTCCGTTGACCAGGAACTCATCGTTGCAGATGATGGTGACGGAACCGTCCGTCGGAAGAGGGGCGATATCGATAAGTCCTTTGCAGAACTCGGAGATTGTCCCGTATCCGTTCTCCATCATCGTTTCTTTTGCTTCCTCGTCCGGAAGCTTCGTGACGACCCGGATCGCCTTCGGCTCGTCGTACATATCTTCGAAATCCATATTCTTTCCTCCTTCTCTATTGCATCTCGTAGACTCTTCTGGTGTTTCTAAGGCTCGTCTCGATGGTCATTCTTCCATAGGTCGTGTCGCCTCTAGGGCTGTCCCATTTCTCTCTCATGAGACCGCTCGAGCGGAAGATGCGGTCGATCTGATCCGGATCCTGCGTATAGAACGAAATCATCGCCACTAACGCCAGATCAGCGCTTGACCGGCTCGCATATCCCGAATCATCGCCCTGGTAGAGTCTTAGGAATTTCTCTCCGTTTCTGCTTCTGGACGCCTTTTCGATGACCGACCGGTCGCTTGCCAGGGGCTTTCCGTAGGAAGGCTTTGGGATGTGGCTTGCTTCCTTTCTTCCCATGAGGGAAAGAGCAGCTTTCCCTATCATCGGAGAGCAATCCAGCAATGCTCTTCTGTTATCGATGACATCGCCGGTGATGCAGCAGAAGCGCTTGGTGTCGTACATCTCTAAACCGATGGAATCGTTCCGCTTCATGCAGTCCTTCGGAAGCTTTCCCTTCATCAGGATGTGGATTCCATGTCCGGAGCAGCTTCTCTCGGCATAGGTATCAGGGAATGCTTTGAAAAGCTTTTCTCCAATTTCATTGATTCTTCCGTTGGCATCGATGGAATTGTCGATATCGATGAAGACGATTCCTTCCGTCAGGACGAAGGCAAGTCCGTCCATTCTGCCGTTCTCCGTCAGGAAGAGCTTGGCTTTGTAGAAGTCCGTCCAATCGGACGGCTCGTTGCTTCTGGCGTGTCTATAGGTGATGGGGGAGACCATGACTTTCCCAAGATGGCTTGATCCAGGAATCTCTTTCTTGAAATAGGCGACCCATTGCTTCTTTTCCTTCATCTCAAGAGGAATAGAGCTGGCATTGAAGTTCATCCCATGACGAGCTCCTTTCTCTCCTTCGGCATCCACGCCTCGGGAGGCGCTATCGCCTTCTCCTCTTCCTTTTCCTTTGCCTCAACTAGTTCGAATTCATGGTCGATTCCGTCGATAATCGTTCTCGCATGCTTTGAGATGACTTCAAGGTTCTCCTTGAACTTACCGATGTCTCCTTCGGACCAACCTGCGATGTAGCTGAAGTTGAAGTTCTCGGTATCCAGCCCCAAGTAGTTGCAGACGATGCAGGCGATGGATTCCGCCTCGACTTCCTTGATTCCACTTTTCTCGGCTGGAGTGAGGCCTTTGAAATCCTCCCGGTAGGAGGAATGGGCCAAGGCGTGTCCGATTTCGTGGATCGTCGTGGATATCTCCTGGAGGTCCGGCATCCCCTCCAAGATCTTGATCTGATGGGTCAAGTGGTTGCATTCTCCGTATACGCCTGGTCCCAAATCCTTTTCGTCCGCATGGGAGATGCCAAATCCGTTCTCTTCAGCTACTTTCGATAGGCCTCTTAGAATGATTTCCTTGTTCTCTACAGCCTTTCCCTTGTCGAAGCGGAAGACGTCGATCGGCTTTCCATCGGTCTGACTGATATCGAAGACATAGCCCAGTTGATAGCCGACCAGGACGTCCTTTTTCTTCCTTAGCAGGTTCCCTTCATCGTCTTCTACGATTGCGCCGTCCTCGTCGGTAACGAACACCTCCTTCTTCTTGACGACGGGCTTGAAGATCTTGATTCCCTTGCTTCCCGGGATGATGTGTCTTCCCAGAGAGTTCCATTTTTTCATCCCATGGACAGTGAGTGCTTCTGGCATCTGCATGAGGATGAAGATCTGGTTGTTGAGGGAGTATTTCCCTAGGTTTCCCATGGCGATAAGAACGTCCTTGTACTTTCCATCCTTCATGAAGTCGTGTAGTCTCTCGTCGATCTGGGTGATGAGCTCGTCCATCTCTTCGCTCGTAAATCTCTTATTCGTGTATTTTTTAGCTTCTTTTTCCTTTTTCTCTTCCATTTTTCCTCCTTTTTCCTTATCTGAAAGACGTGGCTTCTTTTAGGAAGCCTTCCGTTTTCGTCGATAGTTTCTTATTCTCTATCCTTCGAATAGGCTTCTCTCGAAATCGTTTGCCGTCACGGACACAACGTTTCTTTCCTCGGAAGAGCCGATGAAGAAGCAGGTTCCTCTGGGATCGTGGAGTATCGAGTCCTTCTCCGATTCCGAGAATCCTCCGCCTGCCTCGTATAGCTTTCCTAAGTCGGACATGTCATCCGGCGAGAGCGGGAAGATCATCGAGTACTGGCTGACGTTGATGATCGCAGACGATTTCTTGGCTATCTCCGGGGTTCCGGCAAAATCCTTCACATTCTGGGTGATGATGAGAAGCATGCCGTCGTATTTGCGGATTCTCTTGGCCATCTGGTACATGAAGTCCAGGGCAATCGGATATTTTTCGTCGATGAACAGGTGGGCTTCGTCGATGGCGATGACGATCTTTCTCTCGGTTCCATGCGCGCGGTTGAAGTCCCGGTTTCTGATTACCTCGTTCTCAAGCCATCTGAGGAGAAGGAGCATCTGGGCGTTTGCTATCACGTCGTTGTGGTTAGAAAGCAGTCTTTGGAAATCGAAGGCGATGAAGTTCTCCTTAGGCGAAAAGGTCGTAAATCCGTTCCAGAGGGAGCTGTCGCGGTTTCCCTTCTTGAACCGTGCCATCCAGTTCGATGCCGATCTAAGGCAGCTGAGTTCATATTCGTCCTTTGCCTTACCGAGTCTTTCTTCGATCAAACCGCACAGTTCTTCCATCGTTGGATAATCCTCCGGTTTCAAAGATGAGAGATTTGTGAGAGGCCCGATGTTCTTTCTCACATAGGATTCCTCGACGATGCGGTTGATGATCTCCAGGGTGTCTCTTCCGATTCCTTTCAGAATCAGGCGGAAGAACTGCTCCAGGAACTGAAGATGGGCGTAGAAGCTGCTTCCCGCTCCGCCCTCATCATCCATCGTGGTCATGATCTGTAGTGGGTTGATCCGCCCATAGGTCCCATCGGAGGCATCAACGCTCGTTCCGCCTAGTTTCTGTGCCAAGGCTCCGTATTCGGATTCGGGATCGAGGACATATATCTTCGTGCCCAATGTCGCCAGATTCAGGAGCAGTTTCTTCGAAGCGAAGCTCTTCCCGCTTCCGGACTGCCCGATGACGACCATGCTGGAATTGACGTGGCTTGCATCTCTTTTGAAGGGATCGAAGAAGACAGGAAGGGAACTTTCGCCAAGCAGGATTCCTTCCTTGTCCATCCTGATGTCCATATCGAAGGGGAAAGAGGCTGCAAGAGAGCTGGTCTGGATTCCATGGCTCATCTTGACCATGTCGGTCAGAGAAACCATGGAGGATACGAACCCGTCCATCTGTCTCCCTATTAGTTCGGAATAACCGAATCCGAGTTCCGTCAGCTTCGCCTTCACCTTCTTGCGGTTCGGACATCGTTTGTCTGCGTCATAGACGGCAATGATGATTTCCGTGTCGAAGAGGGTTTCGTTGTTCTGCTGGATGTCCTGGAGAAGATTCTTGAGCGTATCGGCCTGGAGGACGGTTTCCTGCTGTTGGCTCTCCTTTCCAAGAGACAGGGTTCCCAGTTCCAGAACGGCGTTGTCGATTCTCCGTATCGCTTTCTGCTTCTCAATCGGATTCATCCGCATCGTGACGGAGGTGTTCTCCATAAAGAAGAGATCTCTTGCCCATCCGTTGCAGACTGACAGAGGATATCTGCTGACGGAAAGATAGGAGCGGTATTTCCCATCTTCCTTCGAAGAGAAAAGCCCGAACATGAGCTTCTTAGGAAGAACGATTCCATCTGCTGTTTCCTTTCCCTGGTTCGCCAACTCAAGAAGTTCCTTATCGCTCAGCCTGTGGGCTGAAATCCCATAAGAGGCAAGAATGGCAAGGGCATCCTCCAAAGTCCCCTTGACGGCTTTTCCTGATGTCCCGACAAGGCAGAGGAAATAGCATGGTCTTAATATCCCTTGCGAATTCATCATGTCGATTTCGTCGAATCTCGATTGGATCGCGTCGCATCTAGGAAGGAACTCAGCCTGTGTCATCTCTCCTCTGCTTTTTCTCTCGTTCAAGGAATCGGCTCTTTCAAATTCCTGTTTCAGCTGCCCGTCTAAAATTAGCGGTTTCTCAAGCTTCTTCAACACCCATTGGTATCCAGGCTCTATGGAACCGAGGACTCTCGCATAGCAGAAGTCGATCATCTCATCCTGCTTAGCCTCGTCGAGAAGGCTGAAATTGATCGGCTCTATCTCGATGGCGGAGAAGCAGCTTCCGTCCTCAGAGCAGACAATTCCGTCATTGACGCTTCTATAAGGAATCAAGGAATCGGCATTCTTATCCGTGTAGCGCTTCTTCGAGAAAAGATAGCGGAAGAGGTAGGCAATCTGGACGTATAGTCTCTCCGTTCCGAACGTCAGGAAGAGAGGGACGGAAAGAAGAAGGACCGTGCCCGAAAGATACCACTTAAAGGGGAAGTTCGAGGAAAGGGTTATGGCAACGACGGACAACGCAATCAAAGCGATGGCGACGTCCGCTATGGTCACTCCCTTATAGAAGGTGAGTTTCACCTTGCTGGCCTTCGGTATGGTTCTCATCTCTTCTGCCCTCCTTTTACTCTCCGTATCGTCTTTCTATCCGAATCGTCTCTTCTCATGACTCCGTTTGCTCTCTTCGGATGGCTTCTTGGTTTTCCTTGAGGTCTGTCTCCGTTCGCTTCGCTTCTGCCCTTCAGCTTGTTCTCGGCACGGTTAGCCTTCGGCTTCACCTCGTTGTGGTTTAGCAACGTCGACCCATGCAGGGCGTTATCCAGACGGGAGGAGAAATTCTTTCCCATGGCGATAACGCCGCCTTGGGAGATGTCATGGAGCATTCCGGCCGGCATGGTGGCAAAGCGTGTGATTCCTCCGATTGCCTTTCTTACTTTGCCTTGCGGTTTCTTAGGCGCCTTATGGACATGTTCGTTCACTTTGGCGTTGGAAGCGGACTGCAAGGCCTGTTTTCTCGTTCCGCCTCTGTTTCTCGTCTTCATGTAGGAGCTTCCGCCGACGAATTTCCCCATCATCCCTCCGACCTTGTGGTTTACGGCATGGGTAAGTGCCAATCCGGAGCGGACGTTGTAGATCATGCTCGCCATCTCGTTTCTTCCGGCATCGGCTCCGCAAAGTCTTGCGATGACGTCGTTAGCCTTGCTTACGGCGAAGCTTCCGCCGAGAAGGAAGAGGATATAGACGATTCCGTTCTCGAAATCCGAGGAGAAGAACCGCATCTGGTAAACCTGAGGAATGATGAGGAAGAAGAGATTCGTCACCAGTATGATTCCGTAGGCAGAGAGTATCTTTCCGATCATCATGTCCTTCCAGAGCTTGAAGCGGTTGCCCTCATCCAAAGGTATGGTCGCTATCGATACGGGACTGATGAGGTAAAGTAAAATGATGTCGAAGATTCTCTGGATGAAGGAGATGCTCGAGAGTACGAACATGACGAGCATCACAAAGCCACCCAGTATCCCGATCAGGTAGTTCATGTCCTGGATGTCAAAGTAGCTTTTGACCAGAGTGATGTCCTTGTAGTCAAGCTCTCCGGAGACGAACTTCGCCATGACGGCGTTCTTGTCCTCAGAGCCGATGTAGCATCCGTTCCCGATGGTCGAGAGGAACTGCCCTCCGATAAGAGGATGGGATGTGTTCCCGTAAGGGTTCATGGCTATGTTGACGGAAGACATGACAGTGTTTGTGAGCAGTATTCCGGCAAGGACAGTGAACGGAATCAGCAATGTTATGATCAATGACTGTCCGCTCTTTCTCAGGGCCCCGGACCAGCTCTGCTTCTCCTTGTAGTTCGACTTGATGATGGAGATGCCGGTGAAGAGGGCAAGCAGTATCACGCCTATCAAAGATATCGTGAGGAAAGCCTTCTTCACGGAATCGGAGCGGATAAGATTCGTCAGGAGATCCCCCTGGCTTCCGCCTATCTCCACAGACTCGATTCCGCAGAGCATGTAGAAGATCTCCTTGATGAAGTCGATGAGCTCGCAGATGCATTTGAAGCAGGTGTAGAGGAAGGTGAAGAACATGTCCTTCA